>JAABUZ0100000620.1_pt1 | contig 84347 bp, 65 predicted proteins | sample 5562091 | NCBI WGS metagenome assembly JAABUZ01 (sample SAMN12813069, study PRJNA571459) | rock metagenome | isolation source: Antarctica rocks | place: Antarctica: Victoria Land, Linnaeus Terrace sud | collected 2015-12-21
ATATCTTATATCTTTAAAATTTATATACAAAAATAATCTTAAATAAGTAAATTATATAATTATTTATATAATTGTAATTTATTTGCTTAGCAAACTAGTTTAGATTAGACTTAACTAAGTTAAATAAGTTAAATTTAATTAAAACTTATTTAAAAATAATAATAAATTTGTAATCTTTGTATTCTATATCTTATATATTTTTTAATAAATAAAGTATTTATTAAATAATGTTGTTAATTATATCTTTTAATAATATATAAAATATACAAAGATAAACAATATACTATATATATAATATTATTATCTAAGATATAATTTCTAAAAATAGAAAATTTATAAAACTAGCAAAATAAAATATTGAGCTATAAAATTTAGAAATCTTTATATTTGTTTTGTATTACGAGATTCTAAATTACATTATTTGATGCATTTAATCATTATTTTACTAATTCTTATTAATCTTTTTCGCAATACGTTGTACAATATAATTACAAATCATTTAGAAAGTGTTACGAATACGAACGAACAAAAATTGTCAAAATGTAAAATCGAAAACATTGCTTTCTTAAGTTATTCTTAAGATTTTAGAATCTTAAGTAAACTTTTCAAAGTCTTCGAATAGAAGCATATTCTTTTGCTTAAAGTCGAACAACAAATAAAGAACAACAAACATATACTTGCGATAACAAATATAATTGCATAAATGTCGTATTTATATAATGTTGTTTCGCGTAAAAAAGCAAGACTTAGAACATTAATATATACGAGATTCTTTATCTTGATACAACAAGCTAATAAAATTTGTAAAATTAAAATCGTTTTTATGTATTTAAAGACATTCTTATGCAATCTTGTGCGATCAAGACTTATAAAGACAACTTGTACACTTATTGTGTTAATAACAATGATTGATTATAGATTTGTTGTTCGATATTAGAGCATCGTACAAATATATGTGTCAATTGTTATTTGTTAGAAGAGAGCAATAAAAATTACTTATTTGTATCATATATATATAAAGCTTTACGATTGATCGTAATTAATTGCTAATGTAGTATAGTTAATGTTAAGAACATAGTGAAACGAATTGCATTAATCGTTAATATTAACACTAGAAATGAAGACTTAACTTCATGTAAGAAACAATAGAATTGTTTGTAATTCTTGTACTAATTCTTCTTAAACTTTATTAATTAAAGAAAAGAAATTAATAAGATAAATATTGTACAAGTTTATTAAACTCTTGTTAGCTTCTACGAATTTGTGAGCGTATTACATCGAAAGCTCTTAAAGTTAATTAAGAACACATAGAACGACATTAAGTTATACGATTTAAAACAATCTTTGTGATTAAATTGCTTGTATATTTACTTGTTTAGCAATTTATTATTTATTATTTAATTTTTCTTTGATTTATTTTGCGTAGTCTTGACACTTTATATCGTTTCGAACAACTCGTTATAGAGTTTCGCAATGTTCGTGAAATAAAATGCAAGACTCTTGTATAAGTAGCTCATTTGCGTATAATAAGCAATTAGAGCTCGAACGATTTATTGTTCGTATAGCGATTTTATGTCGAACATATCGTAAAAGTTAACTTCGACTAAAACTATATAAGTTAGCAATAAAAAACGCAATTGTAATCAATCTCGCATTATAAGTATTGTTATCTTTCAAAAGTATAATTGTCGCAATACGCGCAAGATTAAACTCAATATTTGCAATCGACTTGAACGCCTTAATAGAAACTATACACATTAGTAACAATGCGCAAAAACTAGAAGTTATATCGCAAAACTCGAACTTATAAACGATGTCAACGCCTTTCTTTTTCGTTATTTATCTTGATCTTGTTTATGAAAATTTAGTACATTGTTGTTTCGAAAGAGATTATAATGTGTATCGATCTATATTATTTTTATGCTTCTTTTACATTACTTTAATATAAATCTTTATACGATTTGCACTATTGTTGTTAAACTTAAGCTCTTTGTCGTTAATCTTAATGCAAATTGAATTAAATTAAGAATTAAATTAAGAAAACAAAATAATAGAAGAACGTCTTATTTCGCAAGAAGTAAATACTATTTCGAATTAAATAGTGCGAGTAATATCGAATTCGAGTTTCTTGTCGTTCGTTAAATATTGCATGTTAAAATTAGAGTAAATAAACAATAACAATGTAATAACGTTTATTAATGCTATATTAGTTAATAAATTAATATACATCTATAATAAAGCTAGTTAATTCTACTTGAACAAATACAAGATATATTTATAAAAAATAAGCAATAGCAACAAAGTTGTAAAAGTGCAAAACAATAATTTAAAGCGTTACATAAAAGAGACAAATCGAACATGTTTAATATTAGTAGTACAAACGCGTATAAAATAACATAGCACGAAATTATATCGTACATTACATTAATATTTAATATCGTATCTATACAATATTATACAATTTAGAAGAGCGAATGTACAATAGTGTTGTACAAATTAATACGAAAAAGTTGAACAACTTAGTACATTTAAAATAGCACTTACTAGAAATAGTTGTAAGATCTAAAGATATTAAGTTATAAAATCTATGTTTTTATTTATTTCTTCTTAAAGTATTTCAAGAATAAAATTTTATACAAAACTAAATGTTTCGATATACAATTATTGTTTATATATAAATATTATAGTATTTATCTATTATATGCAATTATTATTATGTAGAAAGTTTTTTAACATTGTAATTTGATACTTGTCTTAATGCATAGCTTGCATATACTTATATAGACTTATGTTGCTTTTTATTATTTAACTAGAGTTATTAAAAGATTTATATGCTCTTACGACTAAGTAATGTAATTGTTAATAAAATAATAAGATTTCTATATATTATTAATGCGTATCTAGATATAGTTGTACGAAAATAAATATAAAGTTGCACTATTACACTAATTATTTTATGCTTTTTCTATTTTTTACGAAAGCATACGTTTTGTTGTATTAGTATGTACGTTTGTTACGCAATAGAATGTAGTAAGTTAATACGTTTCACAAGTTTGCTATTGTTGATTTTCTTCTTCTTAATACAATTTTTTTTAACTTTCTTTAAAATAGCAAACTTCTTAAGCTATTATTTGCGCTTTGTAACTAGAATTTTCTAAGATTTTGCAAAAATAATTGCGAATTAAAATATCTCTAATATAGTTAGTTTAAACTTAAAGAAAACTTGCTTTGTGCTAGAGTTTATATTAATTAAGCGTTGTAAAACTTTGTAAATAGATCAAGAGTTAAACAATTTAAGAAAAATAAAACAACAATTGTGCAAACGCTTTGCAAATATTTTAATTAATAATAACTTCGCAATAGATTATATTCAAATATATAATATAAAACATAAGTAATTGTAACAAGAACTACATTCTTTAATTTATTAATAAAGCTTTAAAAGATTTTGTACAAAACTATATTAAGCTATAAATTCTAGAACTACATTTAATATAATTATATATATAATTTTACATTTAGTGCAAAGACTTTGAAAGTTAAAATAAATCAAGACAAAATAAATATAACAAGTAGATTTGTGTACAAGTTTACAAAGACAATAGCGCAAAGCTATACAAAGAAGATAAATGCAAAGAAAGAAACAAAGATAAAAGTTGTATCGAAAGAGACTTGCGAGTGTCTATACAAAGAGTAAGTAAAAAACTATATAATTGTTTTTACATTTCGAATATTATATATTTGAAAAACATAACTTGATTAAAGTTGTATTAATCTAAATAAGAGTCTTACAACTTAATAAATTATGATTTAATTCTATTAGAGTTAAGCTTCGCTTATATTTGATATTAATTAATAATAATTTAATGTGTTGTAATAGCAACATTTCTTTTTAAAGATTATTATAAATATAACAAATCTTTCGCTATCTATTTTTTGACAAAACATTATTTGAATTTTTGTTAAACATTATTTTAAATATTGTTGCGATCTTGAATTAATTTATACACAACTATTTTAAAACTACAACAACGAATTAGTATGTTTTTCTTTGTCGTCGATCGCAAGATTAAAGATCTTAACATTTACAAAAACATAATATTCGAATAATACGACAACAATTGTATTCGTTAAGAAATTGTGAAAAAACTTAAACAAGAACACAATTGCATCATTGCTCTATTAATCTTGCATTAACGATTAAAGAATTAAAACATACACAAACGCATTTATACGAACGATTTCGATATCTTACGAACACATCTTGTTGTATTGTTTTTTCAACTTCGTTTAAATAATGAAAAGCTATTACAAATACTTTAAATTGAAGAATATCAAATTAATTTTATAGACTTGGCACACTTGCGACACAAATTAAAACTATATCGTTGAGCTATAACTTCTCGTGAAGAGAGAACAAAAACATACAATAATGTGCGTATTTTGCTAGATGAGCACATATAGACACTAGTGACTCAAGAGTTAAAAAAGAGCGTTATACAAAGCTACGAAAGAAATCGATTATATAATCATTTTCGAAGCAAGAGAATACTTATAGCAAGATGTGTGCTTTTTGTACAATGCAATATGATTTATACATATTATTTATATAACAATTGTACACACTTATTGTATAGCAATTGTATCCACTCTTTGTACAACAATTGTACATATTCTTTACACGACAATTGTGCAACTTACATTAATCTTTTTATAGAAACTTTCTCTTTAGTTAATATCGATTGCTAGTATTGAAGCGAGTTGAACAACGACGCAAGAATCTTGAACGCAAGAGAGGGAAATACTAGTGTGATTGTTGAATTAAGTCGAACACTTTTTTCTTAACTCGATTCATTCTCTTGAGTCTTGTAGGGTTGGGTCAGGGTCAAGATGCGAACTCGATCCTAGAATTGGGTTTCGTTGAGTCAATGTTAAGAACTTAAGCTAACTTCGTCGCGTTAGCATTTGCTTATCTTATCTTATCTTATCTACGCGCTAACTCGATTGAATTAGCGCAAGGGTCCACGCTAATCATATGCGATTAGCGTAGATCTTGTGCTAGTTTAATTGGATTAACGCGTCACGTGATGTCACGTAATCGAATGAGTTAAATTGAATACTTGACGCGCATTCTTCGTTCGCCCCACCCTATTAAACTAGGAAATTTGCCTAACCCTAGGGTTAGAATTGGGCGAGTTAACTCGATCGAGTTGAAACTCGATTCGACGATCACACTAGGAAATACATTACACTTGAATTAAATTTTGTATAATCTCTTGACAAACACGATAAACTTAAGAAGTACAATATCGAAATTCACGTCGCAATCGATGTCTACTTTCGCTATGTATTGTAAATGTATATTAATTATACTTCGCACATAGCTATTAGTGTTTTGCGACAATATTTAGATAATGTTAAGTTTTTAAAACAACATTCTCGCTTTATATGAATCGATCAAGATATAGAAATCGTATTAATGACTAAAGCTCATTATCAATTATGTTAAGAGACTATATCAAATATCTTATTGATAGATTGCTATATGTTTGGCACGAGTATAACAGATATACGCATTAAGAATTGATAAAAACAATTAATTAACTACTATGAAGAACGATAAATTGTAAGTGTCTTGTATTATTTTGTGCTTATTTGCTAATTACAAGTATAAATTTATTTTAAAATCTTAACTAAAGAGAATCTTTTTAATAAAAAGATGTTATTAGATTAGATTATTTTGTACGCTATTTATATGCCAATAATTCATAGAAAGATTAAGACATATGTTAAGTTTTAAAATAATCACTCTATACAAATGCAAAAGAAGCGATCAAACGTAGTTGTTAATATATTCTATGTGCTTTATGTTTATCTAAAAGATTATATCTTCAATTATGATGTATTATGTTTAATAGAGAAGCTTGCATCTTTGCAACAAGATGTTGTAGAATAATGTAAATTTTTTACATCGTATAAAGTAAGAGTGTGCTAATCAATAATAGACAAAGATAACTTTCTTTCATTATTTACTATATAGTAATGTACAAAACAACTTTAGTTAATGCAATTTGATCTTAATAATTCTTTATCAATTTCCAAGAAAAAGTAAAGCAATTTATATCGTATAATTTACATCGAATTAAGACAAAAAGTGTGTCAATACATTTAAGATAACGTAGAATCGATTCTAAGCTTATGCGACAAATTGAACGAGACGCATAATTGAAAATTATCTATAAATAAGAACATATTAAAGATAAATTTAATAAATGATAGAATAGACAACACGTATAACGCTAGGACGAATTGTTCTTAATAAAATACATTTTTGATTTCTTGTGCAATATTAATATAGATCTTGTACAATCTCGCATTTTTTCTATATCTTGTTCGTTTCTTTTTGCATAGATTTTGTACAAGTTTTGTAAATCTCTTATTCTTTTCGCAAATTGTTGTATTTACATTGCGACTAAATACTACAAATTTATTACTTTTAAATATAACTTCTTCTAGTTTTGCATAAGATTCGTTTTGTTCAACTACTAGAGTCTCGCATAATTATAAATGCACAAATACACATTTCTAGAATGTTAAACATCAAATCTTTACTTTATATATTGTTGTACAAATCTTAACAATTTATATTAATTTAATCTTGTAAAAGAGCGAAGTGTTGCTTATTTTTAATAATACATTATTGTTATACAATCGCAAGAATTCGCATAAATCTTATTCTTTCAATCATTTATCGCATTCTGCTTCGCTTAACTCTTCGCTAAAGAACATTACTTTTTATTATTTTATATTGATAAACATTGTTGTAGCATTAAGTTAATTTAATGTTGCACAATCTTAAGCAATTTATGTGCAACACATTTCATTTTAGTTCTTTAATACTTTAACGAAACAAACGCGAATAAGCTCAATGCAAAAACATTCTTGCGAATCTAAGTAAAAGTTTAAATGTTTTAAGAACAACGAGAAACTTAAGATTCTTAAAGTTTGTATACGATTTGTCTTAATTAAAACTAAGTGACGTGTGCACAATAATAATCGAGAACTTGTAGACATCGTAATTACTTCTTTTGATTTGTGCACATCTTTAATATAGTTGTACAAATACTAATATAATTTGTAGAGACAACACATATTATTGTGTCAAATCGCTTAATTAGTAGTTTAAAGAACTTTATCAACAATAATATAATTGCTTAATTAAATAAATAAAGAGATTACATTAAACGATATAATAATAAATTGTATTTAGCTTTAAATGTCTTGAACAACAAAGCAAGTGTTGTAAGAATGTCTAAATATAATATGAATTACGCGCAAAATACATAGAAACTTCTAAAGATTCTAGAGTATAAAAAGAAAAAACGCGACATAATTTTCTTAATAATTAAGCGTAAAAAAATTATAAAAGATGTTATAAATTTGAAGAAGATGTCTAATATAAATAAGTTCAAGTTTGTATAACTAAGTATTAAAATTGCACATATTAAATTCGAAACAAAAAGCATTAAGCAAAAATTATTAAATATTAGCAACAATTTTAGTATTGCACAATCTCTAGCATAACAAGTTGCAAATGTGCGATTTTCTCGAATTAAACGCGAGAAAACGTTTGTATTAATAGAGAAAATTATTTTATAATTATCTTTGTTAATTGTATCGTTACAATAGTTATTTACGCAATCGATCTCTTCTATTAGTTATAAAAGAGAACATTTCGCTTTTAATTTTAAAACTCTTTCAAAACTTATTAAATCTATACAATTCTAGTATCTTTAAACACTTGTTATTGACGCATCGTTCTTAATTGCGCATTGCTTCGCTAATATATAAATTTAATCTTAAACTAGACTTTAGCTTTGAAATCGACTTAAAGCTTACAAATATTAATTCGAATTATAATACACAACTTAATAAATCTTCGTTACTTAATAAAGTATTTACAAAGAAAAATACAAAGAATTTAATCTTAAGTATCAAGAATTGCAAGAAAACAAGTCACAAGAGAGTGAATTATAAGAAAATATAACAAAAGAAAAAATTACGAAGTACGAATCGTTTTAAGCGTGAGAACAATGTTATAATAAGATTGAAGAATATACAAGATAATGCGTCTAGTTTTCGCAAAAGTACTCGTAATTAAAAGAAGATCAAACGATAATATAATATATTAATTAAAATAGTTTTGTGTTAAGAGTTTACAACATAACGAATGTGTGCTAGTTGTCTTTTAACGTAATTGCTATAAATTAATACAATGAAATGCATTTAAGAAATTAATGCTAAATGATGTAGTAATTAGTTGTGCAATGTTGCATCTTGTTGTAAGTGATTGTATGCGTTGGGCGCAAAGTCTAGTTACAAAATTTAACAAAATTTCAATGTTCGATTTTCGGTTTTCGGTTTTCCGAAAATTTTCTATTTTGACCTTAAGCAGGGTATCGGCCATCGTACGCCCTCCCACTCCTTTTGCTCCTATCGCCTAGATAGGAGGGAGTTAGCCGGCTTCGGAGCAGTCCTGGTGACCGTTCCGGTGGCGTTATGCCACCGGCGACCTCTTCCGCACGCCTATTAGGCGGCGGTGAGGTGCTACGAGGTGGCCGGTGGCCAAACACCTCTTGTATATATAGAAAATGGCCTATTTAGGCCTTGTTTGCCTGTTTCTGAGTCCCTAAAGCAGTAGGCGACAGCTTTATTGCTGGTTGTATATAGATTAGCCTTGGGTCTTGAGACCTATACGTGTGAGGATGCAGGATAGAAACTCACCAGGTTGGTCGCACGATCGAATGCCCCAAGTTTGAGCCCAATTAAAGCGCACAAGACGTGTTCATGGCGCTAGATGCATACGAATCTCAAGTAGAATACCAAGCTAATGAAGCTGAACGCAATGTTCTCGTCGATACAAGAACCTCATCATTATATGGGCATAGCGCAGACACAATAGACAGGTTGCGCAGCTTTATTTAATACGATTATTCAATTGATTTGCGAGAGCTAGTGAGGTCTAGGATCGCTAGCCCGCCCGCGCTATACTAGATCGAGTAATATGAATCGCAATCTAATGATTATTGTATTTGATCGATTTTCGTTCTCTCTCATCAATAATGTGCATCTTCAATCTCTTTCACTCTATCTAGCATGTTTTAATTGACCTAATTGACCCAATTGATCGACGACAACTAGGGCATACGTATAGCTATCGTTCTTGCCCTTGTCATTGTCGTTATTTTGAGTCAACATCTTGTCAATAGTTCTCGACATTCATACATTAAACTAGTAAAGTATAAAAGATTTAAATTCGATTTAAATCGAATTTTCTCTAAACGTCTTCGTCATATAATGCGATTTAATAAAAAGGAAATTCGATTGCTTGTTAATTACTTTGTTATCGATGTTATCGAATGAAGCAATCGTGTCAAATTATTTTTTAAACTCGCTTTTTGTTGTCTTTTATACAAATTATTTTATTCTCGTTAGCTATTTGAATTGACAAAACAATTTGATCGTTTTCTCTTCTATCTCTTTCGCATTCTTAACAATCTTCTTAAATATCTCGAAATTTGATACAACGATATGCTTCGATAACATTTAACGCTTATTTATATACGCATCAAAAAATACGTTAAAGCAATAAAAAGAGTAGAAAAGATTAGAGACAAGAGCACTATATAGAGATTTATTGATAGAATTTTTCAAAAGTTTTGTAGATCAAATGTGAAACAAAAATTCTATTACTTTAGCTACAAAAAATCACACGAAATGATTTGACTAGTTATTATCTACTTGAACGATTTAATAGAATCTATTACGATTTTTGTGAAGACAAAATAAACGACGTTACGATGCTACAAAAGTTCAAATTGCAAAATCGATTAAAAACTCTTCTTAAAGATCGAAGAAAACTTTAATTGTACGACGATAAAATCTATATTTATTAATCGTATATTATGTCTTTCTATTTAGACTATACAAATAAAAGATAGATTTTTTTCAACAAACGAATGTCTAGAACTTGCATTATTGTCGAAAACTTCTTTAATTTAACTTAAACTTTGTTAGACTAATCGCGTCGAATTGGGTCATCAAGTTCGAATTGAATTCTTAGCTCGCCAAGACTCGATTTAGGTTAGAAATCTTAACTCAAGTATTCGAGTTAAGTCAAAGGATAGATATGAAGTACTTAGCGTATAACCTGGCCCAACTCGCTAAGACTCGAAAAATTTAGATTATTTTTAAAAAAGTGCATTAATCAACTTAATTAAATTGATTAATTTAATTAATTTGTTTATAATATTATATAGTAATGCATTTAGATAATGCATTTGTACGTTATTTGTGCGTTATTATTTTTAAACTATTTTTAGTAATTTAAATAATGCGAATTTTTTTTAAAATAGAAAATCTTGGCATTTTGACGTCATTTTCGATTGCTTGACGAGTCGATCGAATCGAGTTAAGAAATCGTTAATCTAGATCGATTTCAAGTTGAATCAAGAGATTGATATCGAGTATCTAGATTAAGTCAAAATGTTAATATCGAAACTTAATCTAGCGATCAATCTAAACTTTGTAAATATTTAATGCTTTTAAGATGTAAATAAAAGTCAAATTATAGTCGATTAAAAACTTCTATTTAGCGACAATTCTTTTAACTAATTGCTATATATATTTACGAGACAATTAAATAGAATCTCGCTTTACAATGCGATCTTCTAGTCTTTCGAAATATTTGCAAGTTGATAAAGTTTCTAACGATTTCAAAAGCTCTACATTATAAGAGTACTAGATTTTCTCTCTTGTGTTTATATATATATCTAGCTTCGATAAAGGTTTCTAGCGCTAATCTTTAATGCTTGTTGCTCTAAATCTTGTTGTCGTTGTTTAATTGTTAAAACATAGAGAAGAATCTTAAATTAAACTCTTGAAAACAATTTTCGTTCTCTTTTTTCTCTTTCGTCATTTTTTATTATTATCGCATTAAATCGTCGCGATAACATAATTATCTATATATCTTTAATAATTAGAAACTTCTTGTTAATCTAGCAAAGAATTGTGATTATAAATAATGTCGTCGATGTAAACATTTTTCGACCTAAATTTTATTTGTTTAGCTTAAAGATTTTTTAAAGATATTATCAACGCAAATGCGATTAAACGTTGAATCATTATTTTCTTTGTTCAAAGATAAAATTTCGAGTTGTTAACAAGATAAGTGTAGTTTACACTCGTTTATATTGCAACTCGCGCATCACATTTCTTTGTTATATATTTAACATTCTCGAAAAAAACAATATTGTATATAAAAGTTTAATAATTAGACATCTTGTTGTTTCTTTTCTTTTCGAATGAAGTCTACGAAGCTTCGAAGAAGAAAATGCGATAATAATGTCTCTCGTCTTAAATTATAGATATTTTCGCAAAAACGTCTTCTTTTCGCATCTAATGTTACGATTCACTTCTATAGATTTAGATTATTTGTCGTTTTTCTTTTTTTATTTCTTTTATTGTTTGTTAAAATCTTCTTGTCGTTCGCATTATCTATTTTGATTTTCTCGTTGTTCGCATTATTTGTCGCGAATTCTTTCTTTCTCGCATTATTTGCTACGAATCTCTCTCTATTATTTCTATATAATTGTTTTAGTCTCTCTATATTCTCGCTAAGTTTAATCAAATCTTCAAACAAATTATTTCATTAAAAATAAACATGTTTTTTATAATACTTATGCAACGATTTCTTAAACTAACGTCTAAGTTTCAAGACTTTCGCAATATGCTTTATTAGACGTTTTTTAAACGTATTTTTTATCTTCTTTAACAAAGATTTTTGTCTCGATAAATCTTTCGTTAATGACGTTCAATCTTTGAAGTAATTGATTAATGTGTTTTGCAAAACGTCTAAGTCTTTGTTGTTTATTACGTTAACACGCGTTTGTTTAAATCTCTTCAAGATTTTTTTATTACTTCGAGATTGTTTTGCAATTTTGCTTTCTTAACGTTTTATAAACTCTAACGATATAAATTTAATTAATAAAGATTTAAAGAATATAGACGAATAATTGTTATTATCTTTAGATAAGATTTACATTCTTGTACGTCAATTATTATTTATGTCTTTTTCGTAGTCTAAATCTTCTATTATTATTGCATCGTTATTAGATAGAGAGCTTGTTTCTATTACGAGTTTCGATTTTCTTGCATTCTTCTTTGCGTCAAAGAATATACTAAAGCTATTATCTTCGAAATTGCTTTAATTCTTGAAACTCTTTTTATTGCTAACGAAGACAACGAAGAAAAAAAAAAAGAAAAAAAAGAAAACTTCGTAGTTTAATTTATTCTTTAGTCGTTAACTAAGTTTATTTTTTCTTTTTTCGTGTTTTACATTCTTTTTCATCTTTCTTTTTCGCAAAAAGCTTTTTTGATTTTTCGCTTTCTAATATGCTACGAATGTAGACATTTATTTATCGATAGCTTGAATTCAATTGTTGTCTCGTGCTACATAATTAAATTTGTGTAAGACTTTAATGTTTGCTTTTCTTTTATTTATTAAGTGCTTTATTTATTTATTAACGTCAATATATTTATGATTTATTGTTGTTTCAAATTTCTTTTTAATTTTATTCTAGAAACGTTACATAGTTTCGATGTCATACTTCGCAAATCTAGTCACGTATATATTGGCAAAAATAATATCGTTTTTCTTTGTAAGTCGTTGATCGTAATTGAGCTTTTAATTTAGCTATTAATCTTTTTTTCGCTTGTGAGAAACAAGAGAAGTAGAGATTTTTGACGACAAAGAAGCACTAGAAGTGTCAAAAGTACAACGTCAACTAACGATGTTTTAAGTATAAAAGTTGAAATCAATATTATTATTTGCATCTAATTCGACATTCTTTTTCTTCAATTTTTGTGTAATTGTTCTTTGATGTTTTTTATCAACTTATTTTTTTCTTTTTTTTGACGATCGTTAAAACGACTCTAATTCGAATTAGATCGTTTTCTTTCGTTTACGAAGCAATCGTTGTGTGTTTTTCGAAGACTACGAGATCTACAAAGATGACAATGATTGCGAAGATCGCAAAGACAATAATGATTGCAAAGACTTTAATTGTCGCGAAGAAATGCTTAAATCAAGAACGTGAAAATGACTTTTAAGTACATTTCTAAACATAACGACGACGACGACGACGACGACGACGATAAAGAAGATAATTATAATCTTTATAAGCTACGCCTAGACGAGTAATTGAAGCAATTGAATAAGGTGATGAGTCAATTGAATGGGTATTCAATAATTGAATACTAATTTAATTAGGACTGCCAAGTCGCTAGATCTGCTTGCCCTTTTGGGATCACGCTAACTAAATCGAGCAATGTTCAATTGAATAATCGTATTGAATAGAGCTGCGCAACCTGTCTAATGGCGAACCCTACACTCCGAATTCATACTTTACCTGAAGGTATGAGTGGGCGGCTATGCAACACCTCCAGCCTCGCCCTAATTTGGCTGCCGGCAAATCAGCCGTTAGCGCTGTCACTATCATGATTTGATCAAAACACTCTCAAAACACTTGCTTCAGTACTCAGACCTACTACCAATCAAAATCTCTCTCTTAGTGTACTCTCGGTGTTCTGTGCAGCAGATGTTAGCGCGCCGGGGGGTCTGGATTCTGAGACAAACACTTGTACAATTAAACCCTACAAAAACTTTCTACACTCCAAGCGCAAGCTCTGTCCAATCGATCTTACAAACTCTGAAACAAGAATCTCGAGAATCGCGAAAGTCAATAAAGTTGACCTGAAGTGATCTTGACAAAAGTCGAGAGCGGGAATCTAAATTTGAGACCAAGGATTTGCAAGCATTGTGATAGCGCTCATGGACTGCAAGAGGCTAACGAGTCACATATTGGTTATAAGCCCTTGTTGACAGCCACATCGAGGACCTCCACGCTGCCCTGGACACCGGTGAAGTACACAAGATAATTGTGCGCGAGCGCAACAGCTCTACTCGAGCTGGTTCTCGCCAGCTAGATATATTCGACCCGCCCGATTTGCGAGCAATTTCGACACAGGAGATGCGGTAAAAGACATTTCAAAATTAGGCGCTTGTTGACGTGTCTAGCATGAGATCGATTAGATGTAGCTCTTCGTCCTTATTGTTGGCCGTATAGATGTTAGGTTCCAGACTCTCAGCCACAAGAGCATGCTCAATGGAATACAGGCAACCAGTCGTCAGTCCATTTGAGACCTGCTTCATTCTGGGCTCTCTATAAAGCCAAACATACTTGCTATTCATGCACTTCTAGCTGCTTGAAGCTCGGCCTCTCAATCTACCGACATTTCGAGTTGAGCTCGTCAGCACGCCATCAGTAACAGCTCCATCAGCCCATCGCGAAGGGATCATGCCCCAACCACGTGTCTACCTCGTCTTTCTTCGCTTCCTCTGTATCCCCCTGGATCTCCTGGTTCCTGGCCTTGTTTCTCTCGGCTAGCCTCCTGGCCACTTCCCTCGCCTCACTAACACTGACCAACTTCCTCGCTCTCGGCTCTTTCACTGCCCACTCCCTGCACACTTCCAACGTGGCCCCGATTGCGCTCTCTTTTCTCTCCCAGTCTTCGATTCCGTCACCTTCAAATCTGAATGGTTCAACGAACTCCTCGCACCGTCTTTGATCTAGAGGACGGTAGCGACAGACTCTAATGTCCGGGTTACCCTTGGCACAATCCCTAATGTACAGGCTCTCGGCCAGCTCCAGCGGCGTTTGGCCCATGGCGTTCTCGCGGCTCAACAGCGCAGGGTCGTGTGCAAGCATTATTTTTACGAGTCCGGTGTAGGACTGCTTGACAGCTTGGTGGAGGGGGAACTGCCCGCTGCCATCCATCATGTTTAATGCCCCACCACCACCAAACTCTAGCATAATGCTCAGGAGTTCGGGTACAAGCCTCGCATTGGAGTTTTGGCAATAGCTATACCGCTCTCCTTTGCTGATGGCAGCAAGCCAAAAAGCGAGTGGGGTCAGGCCTCCAGGATCAACGCGGCAACGCTCGGTGAAAAGGCTGGAGAGGAGCCGGGTGTCGAGGAGAGAAAGGAGGGAGCGAAACTTGTCCGCAATTGTGTCGCGAGACGTTCTGAGAAGTGAGATCAAGGCAAGGTGGACCAGGTTCCTGGAGTTGGAGTCACGGGCTGTTTGATCGGCGCCGGCGGCGATAAGGGCTGAAGCGGCATCGTTGCGACCCTTGAGAAAGGAGGCGGCTAGTGGGGTGAGAGAATGCGATGAAGCGTGGTGATCAATAGCGGCGGGGAAGACGGATAGAAGATAATCGACCACGGAGAGCGAAGCGGAGGCAGGGGCCTGGGACAGGATGGCGGCGGGCAAAGATAGATGGCCTGGATTCTGTTAGTGCTGAGTCTGCAATGCGGAGTTGGGCTAATTTGCTTCTCTGCTTTAGCCAGGAGCTGAAGGTTTGATCCAGACCGCCATGGGCTTTCGCGAGCGTCTTCAACCTTGAGTCATTGGCGTTCTTTGTGCCATACTCCTTGTATAGCCGAAAAGGGGTGTCGCTCAAGAACCACTCCACAACGGCTAGTCCACCTTGATGAGCAGCTTGCAGCAGAGGAGGCGTACTCTCGCCCAGGGCACGTTGATAGCCACCACCGCGCTCACGGGCCCAATTTGTCATCTTCTTGCCCCCAATGCTAAGGCCTTGGTAGTACTTCGGCTTCTCCTCCTCTTGGATGCCCGATTGCTTGATCAGTGTGTCTAGCGGCAGTTCGGCGCCAGTAAACTTGATCATTTCCGCCAGTTCTTCGATGAAGCCGTGTTCAAGGGCAAAGTGGAAGTCTGATGTATCGAAGCCAAGGAATGGAGAGGTAGTATTCGACAACACCCGCGAGGCTTCTTCACAGCAGCTGAGCCAGAACCGAAGCAATTCAATGTCGCGGCTGACTAGAGCGTACCGACCGAGGTTATCGGCCGCATAATCTCTATCGCGAAACATGCTTTTGAAAACAGACTGTTACCAAGATTAGGTGCTCGAACCACAAGAATGGGTCCATCTCAACATACCGAGGGACTTTTTCCACTATTCACGTAGCAGGATATGTCGCGGACTCGGGACCTATTGAGACTTCTAATTTAGCATTACTCGCCACCAAGGAGACAAGCCAACATAAGAGAGCGAAACAGCCTGAGATATATGCGATAAGTGGTTTTTTGGCATCCGATTGCTCGGTCCTGTAAGACTCATGCCCCGCAGGCGTACAAGCAAATATGGTTTAACTGACCCGAACTTCATGTGGGCTTCCTCTTCCGGGAGGTCAAAGAAACACCAGATTTGAGCATTTGCCATAAGCATACCGGAAGCTTTTGACGATCAGCATGTTGATCACTCGGTGGGGAGGCGACGATAGATTTACCAGACACCTTGCTTCCCACAGACTGTCTTAACTCCGCAATATTATCGAATGTGAAGGTCTCGTCCGCAATCTGAGATGATATTCCCAGGTCATCCTCATCGCCGTTGAAGGAGTAATCACTGCCCTCTTCGGCAATAGTATAGCGTCGCCTGGGAGAGTTCTCATCTGGGCCCTTGAATTGTACGTTGGCGATCTCGAGAAGGACTTTTGCGACCTCGAAATGGCGCTGATACAACGCTATTGCGAATGGTGTGAAGCCCTTTAAATCTTGGATTGTGACCATGAGAGGACTGTTCTCTTGATCAGGACCCCAATTGGCGAGTGTTAGTTGCTTTATTAGTGTGACGTTGCCTGCCCATGCTGCTTCAAACCTGCAGTTACGGTTAGACCAGCCGTCGAGAAAATCCACACTCAAGCTTACAGATGAAGATAACCTTTTCGGATCTTGTCGCTGGCCGGCGGTTTGAAAGAGACCTGGGGATCAAATGCTTTGTCCCGAGTTTGGTCCACCTTAGATTCAGGCTTTGCGTTGTCCTTCCCAGCTCTGTCGAGTGCTCTACTACGAATTTCTGGATGGAGCTCCTGCATAGATTTTGCGCCCTGATGGAATAAGTGTCAGCACCTAAGGCCTGGCAGATTAACGAGAACCGGCCCATTGCTCCGGAGCAAGAGCAATCTGTGGACCAGGCAGCGGGTAGCGTCGGGCCAACTCTGCACCAAGATACATACCATTTGCAAAAGCCGATCTCTAACGCTCACAAAGCGTTCCTGTAGCGCTCGTAATGCATCCACTCTTTGATGCTTGCCCGGTCGGTCTTCTTCCTGTTGCAATTTACCATCTCTCTCTTCTTGCCATTGTTGAACAATGTTTCTCGCAACGTGAACAGTTTTTGAAAGGAACCAACGCTCGTAACTCCCGGGATTTGATGCCTCGAGATACGCTGGATCATCTTCCAGTGCGATTGGCTTCGGCAGTTCGAAGTGATGGTTCATAGCACTATCAAGATCGCGGATCCTCGCGACCACAGCGTCGAGCAGTGTCCCTCCAGGAACCGCGTACCCAACGCCATCTTTGTAACGCGCAATAGCCTCATATCCCTCGACGTCCATGGCGTTGATGTCCACCCCTGTATCCAGCAACTTTGCGATGACACTTGGCATATCGTTTTTCATCGCTAGGAAAATAGGCTGGACTGTGTTCTTCTTCCAGATCTCGGCGACATCGGTGTCGCAACCCCTCCATCCATACGTTGGGCGACTTTCGTTCTTCTGAGTATAGGCTGCCGCGAAATCGTCTACATCGATAGAAGGCTTGGCCCCAAAGTCCAGTAAAGTATACACGAGTTCCTCGTCCCTAGACTTAATGGCGGTAGTCAACGGGGTATCAGACTCTGATCGCCAAAATACATCCTGAAGACTTAGGTGGTTCAGCACGGATCTTGCAGCAGCTCCGTCCTCTTCAAGACATGCTTTCAGAAGCAGTACTTTTCGCTTGGCCACAAGATAATGAATGGCTGTAATCTGTTGCATATCCCCTTGAACGGAAGAGGCGCCCAGAGAGATAAGCTCCTTAGTTACGTCCAGGGAAGTTGAACCTGAGAGTTGAGCCGCCAAAACCAAAGTCATGACAGCGTGCTTGGGGTTTCGAGAGTACATGTCGACCACCTTGATAGGCAGAAGGACATCAGCTCCGAACGTGCCTACTAAGATCTTGATGACCTCAGTATGACCGCCCAGGATGGCAAGGTGTAGGGGGGAAACCGGAGTGTCCCAGGCAACGACGTTGACGTCGTAAACATCTGGTTCAGATTCATCTATGCCATCCAGAGCATCTTCATCAGTGGGCTTTCCATTGCCGATCTTGACGAATGAGCCTTCGGTCATCTCCGTAGCCTGGTCACTGCTAGCATCATCGACGTCGACGTCGCTGCCTTCGTTTCGGTCATAGCTCTCTTCGTCTGATTGCTCCGGGCAGGGTTGCTTCTATTGAAAGTCATCAGCACTATCCTCATTGTCAAAAATCTGTGGTAGGGCAATATTCTCCAAATGTCTTTTCTGGGCTCGGTCACAGGCCGGTTTCTTTGGAGGGGACAGAATCAAGCAAGAAAAGGGTCTTTTGCGAGCTGCAATACCCCAATAGCGAGGACTAGCGAAGAAATTCGTCACAGATAAGGGAGCAACTCCCCAAGGAAGCAATTGATCATAGCTGTAGCGTCCAAAACTTGAAAACAGGTTAATGGTCTGTCCGGACCGATTTTGGCATTGTCAGAACAGCGCCTCGACCACGGGCCTGAGTGCTTTGACCCATGACTCTAGCTTTGAAACGCAAGAGGAAAGAAGAGATCGCGACAACTAACCTCTCCATGCCTTGAACGATTCTTCGACTCTTCTTTCTCGGCCTCTTCGGCTTCATTTTCTTCCGATTGCTCCAGTAGTGTGGTAACCATCTCCGCATTACCACGGCCTGCAGCTATGTGAAGCGCCGTCATGCCGTCGACGAGGCGTGCTACAATGCGTGCACCATGGTCAACGAGACACTCTAGTATCTCAGGCGTAGAACATTGCGCTGCAATGTGGAGCGGCGTCCTTCCAGTGTGATCACGACGGTCGATCGAATCAGGATTCTTCTCGCACCACTCCTGAACGAAATTTATGTCTCCATAGCAGATCCTCTGGCACAATTCCTGCGTATTGCCAACGTAAGCCATATCAGTCCAGTCGTCATCGGTCAAGGGATTAAATGATCCGATAGTTTGACGGCCTGGATCGTCTTTCATGAAGGCCAAGTTTCCAGATACATAGATTTTGCTTTCTTCTTCGGCAACCTCAAGGTCTTCATTGGTCTTTGGTTCTGGGCAGAAGCCACAGCAATCATGCATGACGGAATCAACAGGACCGATGAAGCATGGGTGGCGGTGCAGATTGACCGTTCTATCTTTGTTCCTGTTCCATTCTGGCCAAATGAGCAGTTGTCTAGATATGTCAAGGGTCTTTAACTTACCAGCATTAAGTAGAAGATCCTTCGTATAAAGAAGCTTCTCGATCTTCTTCGCATGGTATTTTGGTCCGTATGGCACGGTGAATGAATGGTAGTTCGAGATCTCATCGTTGTCGGCCCATTCCGCAATATCATCGGGGTCTTGATCCTTGACGTTGTCCGGTAGTACATGTCCTCTGCGCCAGTAGTTGTTGCCTGCTGACGGTCGGCCTCTTTCCTCTCTTCTCTGATTAAGGTAGTCTTCGCGATCAACTGGCTTCGGAAGCTGCTCGAGCACAAGCAGCCTTGCTAGGCCTGTAGTTCGGGTGAAAGATCTTTCGAAAATCGTGGGGTCGATCCTGGAGCGATCCAATGCCGGACAATAAACCTCGAAGCCACGACGTGCATACTTGCTGAGGCGACTCTCGTAGCTTGGGGAGCGGCGTGACAGGTCAATGGTATTCGCTTGGGTCGTAAACGCTGCAATGGCTCGAGGTGTTCCATAGACTTGGCTGCCATCGTAGGCGAAGCAGGAACAGTCTACGTCGAAACCGGTCAGAATTTCGGACACCGACTTGTAGAGCCGAAGAACGATCTGGACGTGGCGGATCGGATAGTGGCTTGCAATAGTAATTGCGTTTTTAGTCCGCACAGTCTAGCTCTGGGGTCAGAAATGCTGCGAGTACAGCGGTAAGTTCCAGACTCACAGTCACTTCCTCCAGGATAGCGTTACGGACACTGGATTCGATCTGCTTGATCTTTTCGAGGGCTGCAGCCTCGTCGAGACCCCAGATGAAAAGATCTACGTCGCTAGAAGGTGCAAGCTGCTGGTGATAGTACTCTCTGAAGGTCAAGAGTGAGCACACAGACGACCCGACTCTGTGAGGCCATATCGAGCTTACCGGAGTGTCTTTTTAGAGGTGTTGTATTTGTCAGGGACGGGTAGCAATGCTGTGACCACCGAGCTACCGGCAGCGACAACATTGGTCCAATCGAGATCAGCCAGTGAAGACTCTGAAAACATGTTGAAGTTCTTCTTGAAGTCTTGCATGGATTCCACAATTGCAGGTGCTCCGTCTGGCTTCCGGTCCTTGATCTGCAATGGCATTACATACCTCTCATTGAGGGCTTGATCATCGATTCCCCTGGAACAGACACGAAGGACTTCGTTATCCCTTTCGAACATCGAGACCGCATTGACCTTGGGGTCCTGAAGTGCTTGGTGGTCACGGTACTGCGCGAAACCCTCACGAAGTTTGGCCTCATACTCATTGTACGGAGCGACAATGTGCTGGACTGGCTCATGTTGGCGACTCTGAACATATGAGATGAAGTCTTTGTGAGGCACTGGGACTTGGGGCAGCACAAATGCTGCAGAATTGACCGTAGCCATCTCGCTTCCTGCAAGTCGTTAGAGGTAAGAGAGTAAGAATGCACCCAACGGTTCGGTTACCGTATGAATTCAAGGAGAAAAGAAGAGTTGGAAGGAGAGCAGAGGAGAGAAGAGCAGAGGCCCCCTTTTTGTACTCGATGTTTCGAGGCTAGAAATGAGGTCTCGAGAGTGGCGAAGACTCTCAACGCAGCAAAGTGATCTGCATCTCTAGGCAGCACGTGAAGGCGTGACTTGAATACGCGTTACTACGCGTCAGTCACAAGACGGTCGTTGTCGTTGAAGGACGTAAAGGATTAGGCATCAACCACTTTGAGGCCGAGATCTGATCTAGCGCCGCATGGTTGCCTACGCTACTCTCAGAAAATCAAGAGTTAGCGAGCAAGCTCCGTCTACCGGTAGAGCAGTGGGCTGGCAACTATCGTAATCAAATCTTCAACAATCCCTCCTCGGCTCGTAGTTGTACAGGGATAGCAATACCATAAAAACAACCCCCCTTAAGAATCTCCCTAATGGAGCTTCCAGACATAGTGACATGCATTGATGCCAGGACGGGGTACAAAGTCACTTGGACGAACATCGGTGCCTTCGCACCAAGCAAGAAGTGTGAAAAGCCGATTTGTCTTCTACCTGGAAGACTCTGCAAATTATGAATTAAGCATTTGATTTACACACCTAATAATCTAGAAGAAGAGAATACTCGTTCAAAAACATAGTAAGATTATTGAAACAATCGGATCAATGGGAGACTTTCAGCAACCTTCATCAAGGTATGCTAGACCACACTCCCCTTCCTTGCTGACGATATGCAGCTGTCATCCGCGTATCTATCGACTCCGCGTATCCGTTGATTGAGCGTGTCTGAACCTTGCTCCAAATAAAGGCACCATCTAATTTTTCTCGGTACCATGGTAGTCCGCGGGCTTGCTATCATCAGAGTCTGGTGCCATGCCCGACGAGGACGCTTCTGCGCCGTACTGAACCGAGCTTGAGGTCACCTCTGGTGCCAATGCCGACGAGGGTTTCGCATCGCATTTTGTAGCGCTTTCAGTCACCACAGCAGCCGAGTAAGAAGTTGGCGCAGCTGCCGCTTTGGTCTCTTTCGACATCGACGATCCCTTGCCGTAGCTGATGCTGGAGGCTGTAGCGCTTTCTGTCATCCCAGTAGCCGAACAAGGAGTTGGCGCAGCTGCCGTTTTGATTTCTTGTGACATCGACGACGCCTTGCTGTAGCTTATGCTGGAGGCCGAGGGAACTTCCATCGGCGCGCTAGGAGCTACCATGCCGTAACTCTTGCTTTCTGAATCGCTAGGAGAGTCCGTCGATGGGCCGTTGTTATTCACGGAAGATGCTAGCGAAGGGGCTGCTGCTTGGGCGCTGATTTTAGGCTTCCCGTAACCACCAGCACCCATATTGCTGGACGAACCAGCCGAGGACGCGGTACTGTTCGTATACGGCGCAGAAGAGTTGCCCATTGCACCAATACCATTCATACTGGCTTGATCTGCGGCAGCTTGGTCGGCGCCGGGACTGCAACTCATGTCTGACGCTTTGGCAGCCCCGGGACCTGAGGTCATCTTGATACAGCCAGGTAGCTTAGGGATCATGCCGTGGACTGGCTCGTCCACAAGCGCTGGCCGCTCAGGACAGTTTTGCGCAAACGTCTTGGGGTTGTCTGACGGCCGGAAAGCGGCGCAGTCGGCAATAACACCGCCCGGGGTATTGGCACAACCTTGGTCCAGCGCGGCCTTCAATGTGGCTGGATCCCATCCATTCATGAAGTCGCCATGGAAGCCGTAGCCTGTGGTGTCACCCTGCGAGAACACAAATTTGCCGCCGTCTTGCTTGACATCATTGACACTGTAGAGAACTTCGTAGAAGAGGTGTATCAAAGGTACAGGGTGGGTGGTCGGACACAACCCATTGTCGAGGTCAGACATGTACTCGACATGGCTGTTGTCCTCTTTGTATAGGTTGACTCCGTCCCAGCACGATTGAAAATGGATCTGAGCCCTCAAGCCATTGATACAGCTGGTGCGTGTCATACCAGGTTGCTCCTTGCTTGGGTCCTTGTCCAAGCAAGCGAAGCTGACCCGATCAGCTTTCGGGCGCTTGCTACCAGGGATGAGCATCTGCGTGTCGTATGAGCGTGCAGTGGCGACTCCTGAAAGCATTTTGAAGCCGGGCGGGAATGGCTGGATATTGGTCTTGTTGTCGCCGCGGCCGAGGTAGTAGACGGTCATTCCTTCGTTGTGGACTTCTTCGAGGCTACCGTTGCTGTGTTGATAATACAGGATTGGGGTCCAGTAGGCGGACTTGTCGGCGCCTATCTCGCAGGATGTACAGTTCGACTGCTGCAGAGACTGGTAGTCTGACGACACACCGATGTTTGAAGCTAAAACGATCAGTCAATCACAGTGCCGTAAGAGCTGTGTGTATCATGGTACGTACCTCCAGCAATCTTGTGAGCATGTCCAGCAATCTTTCCTGGCGATACGACAGGGTCAATGCGTCCCGTCTGGATGATCCCACAGGACATGCGCCAGAAGGCAAGAGATGGCCCTGTCAAGGTGCCCACGAGGACGGCGAAGGTAGAAAGGTTTTTGGAATACATGTTAATAAGTGGATGTGCTAAGTGAGAGATCTAGTGGTAAAGACAGACTCGACAAACCGACTATGGGTGGTTAAAGAAGTGAGCTGGGCCTAAGATTGATCTTATACAGATCGCATCAACCGTCCAGCGGGCGAGATTCGGCTTTGGCTTTTGCTAATGAAAGTGTTTGCCAGAAGATCAAAGCAGAATGGTCGAGGGGGCTTCGAGCGAACAAGCCCATAAATACCGAGGCGCGTAATGCTCTTTGTCCATATTCACGTGGCACGCTTCACGGACAAAGGCAACAACATGGAAGGCAGAGCAAGATGAACCTAACATAATATCTCCGACCAATTTCCCAGGTGAATGAACGGTCTCATCTAACAACAACCCTCACTCCATGGCGTTTTCATCCATCAACAGACAGTCGGAGCACCATGGCTAACGCTGCCGCATACGCCGCATACGCCTGGGACACTTCATGGGTAGCCTTCAGCAGAGATACGAATGAACCCGAAGGATACCCTCGGGCGCCAACGAAAACCGAGGGACCTCGGTGCGTGTCAACAGTCCGAAACCGCCCCCTTGCATCAAAACCTTCCTTCTCTTCCTTCGAACCTTGACCCACTTTCGCCGAGTAAGCTTGACTTTATCGTATCAAATGGTGGTACCGGGGGCACGGCTTACCGAGTACAATGAAGGTGCTCAATCAATGATTTGGATATAACCCTACACGTAAATTGAAAAAATCATTCAATATTCCACATTCAGGTGTAGTCGGAGCATTATGCACGAAGACGCTAGCTGAGGCACAAAGAACCTGGAAAGTGTGGCACAGTAGTCGCTCATTATCCAAGGGGCAAACGCCTCCACCAGAAGACAATACAATCCATGCTTGGAAAAGCATCTTCTGTGGCCACTCGGAGGAGCAACCACGGGTCAGGAAAACGATCAGAGTGAAGACCGGAACAATGGTCGTATTTATTGTTCAAATGTATTACAAATCTCGTAGGATGGATGGGATGAGATACTGAGGCTAGCGCCAGTGGAGTGCTCAATCCTAAAACCATTGGCGATTGAAGACGCGGTGTCCTTCACTACCACAGGAATAGCGGCGTCGATGTTGTAGAGGAAGCGCGGTGACACTACTTTAAAGTAGAGGCCACCACGGATCAAAGTTTTTCCGGCCGACGCTGTCCGCATCTTGTCTTCCACCGTCTTCATCATTTCACCTTGGGAAACGTTGATCCTACAGTTTGACGTGCAGCTTCTTCCCGAGATGACCATCTTGAAAGCTCCATATCGCCCGGCTAACATCCTTTTCCTAGACGCACAACCTGCCTCGTACCTTAACCCAGCACGGCCATAGCCAGGAAGAACTGATGCCCCCTCGCAACAATCAACTTGTGCGTCACTGGGGGTCCTGGTAGCTCCACTGCTGTCGGCAGTAGAGACCGGAATTTCAACCCGAGATAGCGTCAAAGACTCCTCGTTGTCCGGCTGTTGGGGAGAATACCTACGATGCCTCCATCTATGCGGATCTGACGAGAATTGGAAGAGAAGGAAGTAGAAAGGGTCGTCGTATGTGGGGTGACAACCGATTGTTGCCGTGATATGGCTGCTCCAACAGGAGTACAAGACGTGGCCGGTGGATGATGCATGCGGAATGGCAAACTAGACACAACAACAAGCGGATCTGCGAGGCTGTGGGTATGCTTTTGGGGACGCGCCCAAGACTACCGAAGTCATCTAACGACTCTCATAGAATTAAGGAGCTGCTATGCCCCTGCAGGAATTAGTCTCGGTCCGCAGAAACAACACCTGGAGCTTATGGGTTTCAATCCACTGCGCGACTGCGACGGCCAATGTTATCTTTCGTCCGTCGCAAGACCAGATATGGCACTACCACATCACAGACGTCCACCTTGCCTCCTACCCCTGATGCACTAGTGAGGTTTCTAATGGCCCACGCGCTGCGACTGCTCATCCCGCCCTGACGCTCTTGAGGATCGTTGGCTAGAGACGTCAACTACATTGTTGATGGCCTCGGCTCGCCAGCGAAGAAGTGGCGGCTGACAGTCTTTCCGCAGCAAGCCTTTGTTCGCCCCCATGGAACGAATGTTGCTCCTCCGATGTGAGCCCCAAAGATCATACGGACCCCCGCCCCCTCTTCTTTCGGACGCACATTGAGCCTTTGTCTCATAAGACACCCAATCGGATGTACACGGTGACGTCTGCACCAGCATGGCTCAAAGAAGCGGTGAATGTCCCAGCGCCCCCGGCCTCTGTGACTTCGACCAGTATATTGAAGACTTGTCGTATAAAGTCCCAAGAAATTACGCCACGGTCAATAACGAAGTCGATATAGAAGTGTCCGAGGATGAATTGGAAGTGCTTTGTCGGAAGAACATGGCTCGATCGGCCTCCGGGCCCTATCTCCAACAACAGTGCAGAATACAAGCTTGCCAAGGCTGACGCTGCAGCTTGTACGGGAAAAATTATCGAAGTGGTGGTATAGTAGCTCTCAACGTCAGTACACGGTCGGCGGAAGTGAGATCGAATCAGTCTTACACATTCCAGCCGTTGTTAAGAGATCCCCAATGTCGATAATACGGACGTGGTATATCGCGTGCTAGGTACTTTCCCACCAGTTCCACTCTTTCAGCCAATTTGATCTCATGTGAGAATGGTTCCTGAGCGATTGGACTTGTGTCTGCGAGGATCGTGCATATAGCAAGGATGATCAACACCGAGATGCTGGGCAGCTTCTTGATTGGAGAGGAGAGCATTTTGAGTAGTGAAGTCCGACGGCGCGCGTCCTAGACTTGGATGAAGGTTTAATCCAAGGTACAACGCAGGATCCACTGATTCGTTCAGGCAGTGTCTGCTACCAAGCCAAGCTCGGGGATATGTCAGAACCTGCAGCTGATCGGATGAGGTCGCTTCGGGCCACATTGAATCACCTTTAACTTCGATTCTTAAGAAGAGGCCGGAGATACCTCCTATGACGCCCGCCTTCTTTCGTCATGGATCATTTCCGCGTCTACAGCGTCCAGGTTATCGCATCCAGACGCATTATATCGCATAAAGGCCTTCGAGAATGCGCTAGAGCCGCCATGTTTAGGGTCGAGCATGAACAGCCACACCCTGAACCTTTTTATGTAATTAGTTCTGTTTGTATAACACGTCACAGTGGCTGGTATCAGTCTCTGCCACGGTTTACATGGGCTAGTAGTGGCTCAATACCCTCCCTACATAGTGCAAGGCTGCTGGAGAGACGTCGTTGAGGTTGTATTGATGAAACATCCCCTAGAACCGCTGAATGCGATTACTGATATCAATGTCAACCGAGCAAGAAACCCAGCCCCTCTTCCTACAACTAATAGCAATTGCCGTATGGAAGTTTTAGAGGTACACAGCGGGAGCAGCGCAGATTCAGGCGCTAGCCCTTTTGGGATTCTGAGCCGGTACCTCACGCGTGAGTGATGCTTACCGTCAGCGTTCACGTCGCCGTTGCAATAAGTGGTCCATGGACGAGGTTACCGGAAAGCTACCCAGGATGAAGTGCGAAGTAGAGTTGGTATTCCGAAGTTTGAGCGCGAATTTCGCATTCTCGACCGCATCATAGGATGCTGCACGGTCCTCTGTCGCATGCCATATTAGCGCTTTCACAACGATTGTCGCCTCTTGACTTTATTTTTAGATCTTCGATCTCAACTTCTGACAAGATGCTTTTGATCAACTTTCGCATTTCTTGATTTATCACTATCAAAATCTTAAGTTTGATAGAGTAGACTTTGCGCTTTTAACAGCATATCTTTGATAGAGTTTAAGTCAACATTGAGAAAGTTATTTGATTGCAAAGTTTTTGTGTTTTGAAGCGTGTCTTAAAAACAAAGATCGACTTGAACTTCTTATATGTTAACGAACTATGCAATTTCTATAATTCTAGCAATTCGTAATCAAAACTTATAAGCAAAGCAATTTTAGAAAGCGCATAGTGTTCAAAGTAATAATTGATTAATTTTATATGTTTTAGTAGCGAGATGCGAAAGTTGACCAAAATCATCTTGCCAGAAGTTGGGGTCGAGAATCTAAAAATAAGGTCAAGGAGCGACAATTGTTGTGAAAGCGCTAATACCTGATGCTACGTCGCTTGTCGCATCGCTCTGCGCCTACATCGGATAGACAGTGATGGCAGCCCATAGTCCAATCGTGCATCGCACTGAGCTGCCGCATCCGTTGCCTGCATGTAAGAATGGCATTCACAGCTTGCCAATGTTGGAGCACTGCGGTGGCTTATACAAGACTGACCGGTCTCCCCCTTGCCAACGTCTTCACAACTCCGACACAAAGCATCAAGCCAGTGAACCACCGTTCTCGGCTTTCCCCTCGTCCAGTCTACTCAGACAGCGTTTTAACCTCGTCATGTCCATTCTAGGGCTATTTCTGGCGCTAAATTGGTTCTTCCTGGGTCTAACCTTTGCAATTGAGGTATCATTTACAGGCAACGTCAGTACCACTGATCGCTTAGCGCACACTCTCGCTGGCCTCAAAACGTTGGAACAATGGTATAATCCGGACACGGGCTTGTGGGGCGGCTGGTGGACGAGTGCAAATCAATTGACGACGGTGGCCGACTTTGCCTCCATGAACCCCGACTTTAGACCTACCGTACTAGGGCTGTTCCAGAATACATTTACCAAAGCGCCTGGCCACAAGGTTGGACAGATCAAGGTCAATAATGTAACAACCGTAGATACGTACTACTGGCCCAACATCCCTGTCAGCTTGGGAACGCCTTTGCCTGAATCGAACGGAGATTGGCTCAATTGGTTCTATGACGACGAAGGGTGGTGGGCACTCGGCTGGCTGAAGGTCTACGATATCACCAACGATACTGCCTACCTGAACGCGGCCATAGATATCTTTGACGACATGGTCAAAGGGTGGGGTGCCACTTGCGGAGGGATCTGGTGGAACAAGGCCCATGAGGCAAATGTTGCCATCTCCAACGAGCTCTTCCTGGCTGTCGCTGCTCAATTGGCCAACCGAGCGCAGACCAAGGCAGCCAAGGCTTTTTACCTCGGTTGGGCGGTAAAGCAGTGGAGGTGGTTCTCCAACAGTGGACTCATCAATGCTGACTACAACATCAACGATGGGCTCGATCTCAAGACCTGCCAGAACAACCGGGGTATCGTATGGTCGTACAACGCCGGAGTCATACTTGGAGGTCTAGTTGAACTCAACAAGGCACAGCCGGATAAATACCTACTAGTCACCGCTCAGAAAATTGCCACGGCTGCTATCAAGAAGCTTTCTGATAAGAATGGCATCCTCCACGACGTTTGTGAACCTGACTGTGGGAACGACGGGCCGCAGTTCAAAGGAATATTCATGCGAAATCTCCAGGTTTTGCAACAGGCCATGCCAAACGCTAATTTTGCAAAATTCATTGAGGAAAATGGCGATAGCATATGGATCAACGCTCGGGGCCCTGGGGACAGGCTTGATCTAGTCTGGTCAGGGCCTTACAAATCGGCAACCGCGTCAACTCAGAGTTCTGCACTTGACGCTCTGGTAGCGGCTGTTGCGATTACCTAGAGCTGAGGAAATGCGGTTCTACAAATCGGACAGACACTATTGTCGGCTTGGTTATAGGAAAGCGGCTTGGCCGTCGGACTTGAAAGTTGAGGCCTTGGTGGCATGCGTAGAGGTTGTCTCCGGTTGATTATAATTAGGATCGTCCCTACCCGTCAAGCTTCGATTTGGCTGAAGCTATACTATAGTTGGTACGATCGAACGAGTCTGAAACTCACGCCTGCACCCATATGGAACAAGGCGATGCCAATCTTGCTCTCCACTTGGAGATCCTACAGCCTCCATACAGTCAAGTGCGTGTTTACTACCAGAGCGAGATGTAAGTACCTCGATTACCCGAAATAGTCTCGGAAAGACTTCAGACTCGCGTCGAGAGTACCCTCAGAGAATAGATCCAGGCACTTGCTCTGCTGGTTCCATGGCGGCCTTCCGAAGCCCATGTCCCGGCTTCCAAGAAAGGCATAGGCGTTCACGTCCTAAACGGTGTTTTGTCCTTTTGCAACATGGCTCCGTTCTTCGCCGCCGTTGCACTTTTTCTATCGTCCGCTGTCAGCCCGGAACCAGAGATCCCATGGAGATGAATCATCAAACGCAGCATCAGCCATCTAAGGAAGATGCCACCAGGATTACTCGTACAAGGCATGGGATTTCGATCCAATGCAAGGCCAATAGGACACACAATAGCATCTGGCGATCCATGTTCGGTTGAATGTTGCGCAGTGTGATTGGGATATCCGTATGGGTTGGTGGACGCGCTGCAACTGTTGTAGTTATCCTGACAGCCGACGAAGATCAGGGGACCCTTCCCTTGTTGGGCTTGGAGCCCACGGTTGTATACCTTACCACCCTATCAGCGGTAACGGCATCCCCTAGGAAACGAATCTGAACGGCAAAAGAGTGAAGTTCTTCCCTGTGTTGACGTCGGCTCCCGCAAGGTAGCTAGCGTCAAGGATTACATTCTCGTCAGTTGAAAGCTCGGTGCAGGTGCAGGTGTCTTTGAAAATTTGGACACCACGAGAGGGCGCGAGATCCCGTTCATTAGCTTCCCATCTTCCCCGTCGTACTAATATGAAGTCGCTAGAAGTGCGAGAGTGAGGCTGAGAACAGCAAGAGAGAATACTATTCTCAAACGGTAGTAAACCATGCTGCAACATTAAACCCTTCCAAGACTTTCAGTGAGCTTCAAGCGAAGTTGTTGCTGCCTCTGACCCTGCAATCATGCATCGCTTTAACATCTTTCCCCCTCTCAACGCTCTCAAATCCCAGCAAAATGGTGGGAGCAGTCGCGCCAGCAATTGAGCACTAATCCTTACGCACAGGTCAGGACTCAATATTCAACGAAGCGATCAAATGACCTGGATCAGTGAGGCCTTGCAGTGTAAAACAAAGCAAATAGCGATGGTGATTCCGCGTGGGATGTATCGCATATCGATTTTCGCGCAGATGCGCACAGTATAGCGAATCGCATCGGAAGCTTTCTGGGGTTACCTGAGAATGTGTTAATGTCAAGTCGAGCACTCAATCGTCACATTTGAGTTGGAACGAATCGTTATCGCACAAAGGAATAGCACCTCACAAGCACACAATTCCTATGCATCATCAAGGTTTTACGGCACCATTCACTGACAATATATTATGTACACAATTTCAGGGGCTTGTTCAAACATATCCTAAGATCAATAGGGCAGGCCTTCTGCGCTCTCCAAAAATGCAACCATTGACGCGAAGAAAGAGATGCCAGGCTTCGCAGCTATGACGACAGGCTTTGCGCCCTAAAAGGGACACTGTCCCTGTATAACAGTAAGCAAAAATCTTTATAGAACGTATTCTTCCAGTTATATCGAAAGCTGGACACAGCGACAAAATGCGTCTATATTCCAATACTTGGTGGTGAATGTTCCGCAAAATCAAACCAATTGGAAGGGGTGGCTCTATAAAGGGAGCAGTAATCAGCTGCTGATGAAAGGACCAAATCCAAGCAAGAACGTCCCGGCGTCCGTAGGGTGCACACTCCGAGGATCACATGTGGCTTGGCACTCTCTCCTGAACTGTTGACGAACCGACCAGGGACTGATCGACTTGTGATGACCCATTGCCCAAGATGCGGACAGTCAAAGCATATCGCAATCCGGCTCCGACCATGTATATGAAGCTCTAGAGAAAAGAAACAAAAGTTCAGCGATTATATGGGCAATTCAACAATCGCAAAGGCAAGTTTGACCGAGTCGAGCCAGATTCCCAACAGAATTTCATTAGCGCGTTAGGTTGCCAGGTATGGCTCAAAATATCAATACAACCTTACCAAACCTTCTCCTCTACATAGAGACTGTCAGCACAATCACTCACCGACGTTCATTCAGCGCATTTATCATTCCCAAACCTTGACTTCAGGGGTTCGTATAATTTGGGCACCTTCCTTAACATCATCTTTGATACCGCTCTACCTTTCTCTGCTTAAAACAGCTCTCAATACTACAATATGTCAGGCCTGAACCCGAAAGTAATGCGAGCTCCGCACCTTCCGGATGAGATTCTCTTACAGCTTCTGGGCTACTTACCCAATATATCAACGTTATACGAGATAACTCAGAGTGTCAATGAGCGCATTCTCGAAACCCCATACTGGCGTTGTCTACGTCCATTTTTCACCCGCCACCCGCTACAAATACAAAGACTTATCAGATTCGTCATGTGCGTCCGCTATGGGCATGTGTCAGAGGCGAAGAACCTGACGACACACCTCTACTGGAACCTCGAAAAACAGCACCCGCCACCGCCAGCGACCTTTTCGAAGTGGAAGCAATTCCAATTCAATCTTACCAACAAGCTACCAGACACTCTCGCTAAGCACGAGCTGGTAAGCACGATACCGCCGTTCCTGATAGTCGATTCCGTCCATGATCCTATAGTTATGATGAAAGACATGCGCATGGTTTCCGATGTCTTGGAGTACCTTGTGCATTCCTTCATCAACGACCGACTCCGAAAGACGCACGCTAAGTTTCGAGATGCGCTAGTCCAAGAATACCAGGAAAGATTCGACCACTGCAACGGTGGAGGCCACTCAAAAGCCATGCACGAAAAGCACTGGGGCCCTAATTACTGCTTGTTACTCGATGCCACGGATGCTCCAGCAACAGATATTCTGCCATTGCCAAATATAAGTGTCGAGCCGGCACATCCCTCGCCAACAGAGCTCCACCGCGTACGGCGAGCCTTCTGGCGCCTCTTGCTCTACAGTGACTTTTTTCATGAGCCGAATCCCAAGTATACAGTCCCCCAAAATGGAGCGAAAGACGCTACCTACGCGTTCATCAAACTCCTAACGGTCTGGGAGCTGGAGGAGATGGGGTGTGCCTATCGCCACCTTGAGGCACAAGCGAATGAATGCGCAGATCCCGACAGTCCATCCTATTCGCTTGACCTAGCCAACAGGCTCCGCGCTACCTTCGGCCTACCTTCAAAACCCCCCGAATGTCCCGAGTCCAAAGAGCATCCGCGTCGCCACAGACACATCACAGACTTCCTTCACTATTACAGGGACATGGCCCGCAGCGTCGCAGCGACCAACTGGCCCGACACGCAAGAAGCGAACAAGCCCAACGCTGGATGGCAGTACCTGCAGCAACACACCGAAAACTCCCAACTCAGTTACCAACTCAGCTCTCGAACGGAGCCGCTGAGGTGCTTCCTCGACTGGGGCTACTGTATCTGGGATGCATCGCGACTCGACTCTTGGTGGCTTATAGACCGGAAGGGCAACAAAATCTTGGCTGGGAAAGGGAAATGGGAATGGTGGTGTTCAGAGAAGTGTAAGCGGGGGGTTTGTGGGTTTTGCGACAGATCGAGGGATGATCTTGATGATTCTGGTGAATGCGGGTGCGACTCTGTCGAGAGGCGAGGTCGTCAAAGACGTCGCTGGTGATGCAAGAGATATCTAAGTCGGGGATACTGCACTATTACGACACCACGTTTCTCTCCCACAAGTCCGAAAACTCCCCAGGTCAATCCACAGCCCCCATCTCTCTCGTCGTCTATTCCTCCCTTTCATTCCCTTCTTATCTCCTCCTTTTAGCCAATCGCCCACGCATTCTCGTCTTCAACCTTCCCCTTTCCTCCCAGCCCACTTTCGCATCCTCTATCTATCCTTCCTCTCTCGTCCCATCCCCCTTCTATGTATCCCATTCGATTCACCCCTTGGAATATTCACCCCCCTCCCACCACCATCAGCCCGCCGCCATCCACCCCATCAACTGCACCGTTGATAACGGCAAATCCACCGCGTAATGCGCGGTCGACAGCGAAGAGACGTAAAAGGGAAAGAGGTAAGGGGGAGGAGAAGAGGTGGTAGAGGAAAGGAAAGGAAAGGAAGGAGGGAATATGACTCTTGCTTGAGGCGAGGGTCATGGAGGTTGGTGTGGTTGGAGAGGGAGGTGTGGGAGGGTTGGTGTGGTGGGAATGGCAGGTGTGGTGCGGTGTTGGAGGGTTGTGGTGATGGGAAAAGGAGGTGTGGTGAAGAAAACGCAGGGGCGGGGGCGAAGAAAGCGAAGAGAAGACAGAAAGAAGGGGAGTGGGAAAGCGGGGAAACGGGGTTTGGGGTTTGGGGTTCGGATTTGCGAGTTGGTTTTCCGAGGCTGGGATTAGATGCTAGCTATTGTGGCGTCTCCTGTATAACGAGCGGAAGGGGAGGGTTATGGGGGTGTCCGATGGCTTATATTCCGTTGCAGGCCGGGCTTTGGGGATGAAGATAAGAAGAAGGAAGTTAGGCTGTGAGAGGTCGGGTTTGGGGTTGGAATGGTTCGAGAACATGTCATCACCCTCCATTAGCTCCGATGTTAGTAATTGGGTTCAGACTCAAAGTTGTTGTGAGTTCAGGGGAGTGTTCCGGATATGATATAGATAATTGGGCCTAGCGTCTGCTTCGAGCCAGCCCCACAAGACCCATGAAACTGCCACCACGCCCTGGCCCCACGACTGGTCGCCAGAGATATGGGAGCTGGACGTAGTATGTTACCTGCCAAGTACAACAAAAAAAAAGGTCGTCCAATCTCGAAACCGCGTATTGGTCAGCAATCAGCGAGCGCGCACGACTACTAGCAGAAAAGAGAATTAATCTCCCCATCATCAAAGTAGGCCATGTGCGCCAAAGGCGAAAGATCTTCGTGCAGCTCTGCGTTTGAGTGGATAAGGATCTGGGGTATGGTTGGGAGATGTTATAGAGACGTAGAAGAATGGGGGGGGGGGGGAGGAATTGGGGAATCGGTATTTTGGATGGGATGTAGTTTTGGTGCTTGGGGAGAGGTGTTGGGATATAGGCTTGGAGGAGGTGTTGGGATCTAGCTGTGGGGATGATTGAGGGGATGGGGTTTGGATGCGAGGATGGGGACGCGAAGAGGTGTAGGGACAGAGGAATGAGAGCGGTAGAAATGGCTGATGTCACGGTGGCTTGATAGCAGATGTTGGATTAAAAGGGGGCAGGACGAGGGAGCAAGAAGAGGAAGCAAGTAGTGAATGGCTTTTCCAAAGTCACCTCGAGGATGGATACGTTGACCACTAGCAGATCTAACTTGACCGCGAATCGTGATTAGAGATGCATTTTACCGAGAATGAGGAGATCAGGTACCAATTAACAGCCCGGAGAGATTCAGACTTTCGGCTCGCCCTTACCTGAATCCGCGTGACGGTCTTTCAACAACGTTGTGCAGACGCCCTCGACAATGCCGTTGATACTGTCCCCACCCAGGATCTTCATGACCGGCATGTCGACACCCAATTCTATCTCTAGTCAGCAGCAATCCTTGATCCCTCTTCACACCCCTGATCGTAGTTTCCAGGCGGTATCAGAACTTATGATTAGCTCACCTCGATAGAACCAATACTGACAACTAACCCCACTAAGGCTGTCGATCCCATACATACTCAGCGGGCTTGAGGTGTCAAATGCATCTTGGGTCCAGCCTACGAGACCGGAGAGGAAGGAGAGGAAGGCGTCGCTGATCAAAGATTGGAGCTTTGCTTCGCGCTCGAATTCTGGGATGTCGTTCGTGGATTGCAAGCGCTGGACTTGTTGTTTTAGTGTTAAGAGGGGTTCTTCGGTCTGAGCGGTGGTTGACGATTCGGGAGGATCGTAGGTTTGGAGGTGGCTAAATTCGGGCCTGGTGGTAAAATATCAGTTCATCGATCCTGGAAGAGAGAGCCCCGGAGTAGAGGATATGCTTACAGCTCAGCCCAAAACAGCGGTTCCGCCCTGCCCTTCAATTTGCCAGCAGTATCTCGCTCGAACATCTCCAGCCCAGTGACGATCAAGGAGCGGTCTCGCCTTGACGACTCCAGGATCGCAGCTTCCATGATCTTGGCGAGGTGGGTCTTGGTGAGGTGGGAGAGTCCGGAGCGGGTCAGGATGTCGAGCATGTTGGTCTTGGAGAGGGAGTAGAGCACGCCCATGTCCGCTAGGGTGCCGATGTCAGTCGAGGATCTGGGGTGCTGGGGAGGCTGGGAGTGAAATGCAGGTTCGTGAGCAATATTATAAAAGACAATGGAAGACTTACTCATAGCACCCAATGCAATCGATATCCCGGGCCGGTCAAGCGACTGCCTATACTCCGCCAACGCATTCAGAAATGTATTCCCAACATTATAATTTCCCTGATTTCTATTCCCACACACACTCGCAATACTCGAAAACAAGATGAAGAAATCCAGCTCATCCTCCATCGTCTCTTCATGCAATATCCAGCTGCTATCGATCTTCACTCTCAGCGCACGATCCCATTCCTCGCCCGTCATGCTCGCCATCGGCGCATCGCCAAGTATCATGGCGAGATTGATGACGCCTTTGATTGGTGCCTCTAATCGAAGCGAAGCCAGTATGGACTGCATGCGCTCGCGGTCGCACGCGTCGGCTGCGAAGACCTGCAGGGAAGTCCCTAAGGCAGTGATGGCAGCTTGTGTCTCGTGTGCCTCGGGACTGCTGAGCCCACTGCGGGATATGGCGACTAGGTTCTGCGCACCGTGCTCGACCATCCAGGTGCAGATGAAGCGGCCGAGACCGCCCAGGCCACCAATGAGAACGTATTGTCCCGCACTGGAGAAGAGGGTGGTTGGTGGGATGTAGATTGGAACGTGAGTAAGGGTGTCCTCTTGGCCTTGGACGTGCTCGATGGCGGTGGAGTATGGTTGTGACTGAGTGACGGGGTTTTCGAAGGCTTGATCAATGTGGCTGATCCTGAACGACTGGAGTGGGCAAGAGAGAAGGCGGCGGGATTGCCACGCTTGCTCTACGAATATTTGGCCACGTTGCGATTGAAGGTAATTGAGTAGATCGAAAGGCTGATCATTGACCAGCACACCTTCAGCGATGGAATATGTTACGGTGAAGTCGGCTTTGATAGCGTTCGTGGCATTGATGACGCTGGCACCGGCTTTGGTGATCAATTGATGCAAAGCAACCTTTAATACACCGTCCAGACGTAGTTCGAATAGATCGCCTTCTCTAGTTCGTGCAACACCGTCGACGATGCACGAGGCTACCGCTACGGTGGCGAATTCGCAACACAGTTCTGGTGGGTGCAGCTGCATTATAGGGTCGTCAAATCTTTTGTAAGTTTGTGATTCTGGAACAACAATATCTTTCTGGATCGAAACGGTAGTGTAACCGACAATTCGCTGGAGTGTGCAATCATCTCCAACATCTTGGTCCGCGGTGGAAATATTGCCTGCAAAGAACCTGCAAGGTGTGAGCTTAAGTGCATTGCGCGGCCCACTGCCTAAGAACCCACGCAATTCTTCAGGGTGAACGATTGACGCGTGGATTCTGATCTGTGTTTCGCCATACTTCAGGGTTTGAGGTTGTGATCTGGAAGACAAAATCACAGGCTTTCCGGGCGCAGTAAAGGACACTGCATAATTCTTCCCTGAAAGAGGTTCCTCGGAATGGTCAACAAAACGAGGGCCTTCTGCTTTTGGGGGGCGACTTGGGAACTTGCGGGGTGGAATTAGGCCCGTGCCAATTGACAACCCATCGTCGGGGTAGTATCTCACGACGGATTGAAGCCCATTAAGATCACGTCTAATCTCGTTATCGCCCTCGAGCATAGATGCATATGCCTTTAGAATCTTTTCCTCCGTGGTATCCAATTTCGCCTTTCCCGACACTGTGAGCCAGGAGACCTTGAGTGACGGTTGTTCTGACTGTAAAGCTCGTAGCAATGTCCCCGCTAACTGGTAGGATGGGCTGGTAGAATTAGGGCCAGTGACCCATAGAAGACTGTCGGCACACTTGAGAAGGGTTTGCATCCATGGTATGAAAACCTCGCCTGGCCAGCTCGCGATCACCGATTTCTCTTTGAGGTCAATGACTATAGCGTCAATTCTAGAGTGCACCGAACGCTGACAAAATTGCGATACGGCCGGAAGCATCAACGGGATCTTCTCGACTTGATTCTGAAGTCCACGGAAGAGCGTGTTGCGAGGGAAGGTCTCTGATGGTGGTTCTTCGAATAGAACCACATTATGGCCTTCAATCTGCACGACTGAAGGCACTTTGCGCCATACGTCCCACCTAAATTTCTTTGGATGGCCATGGCCGCATTCGGCCGCCCGCTCAAAAAATTCGGTGGGTATCTCCCTGTGCTTTTGTCTGCTACTCCGAAAAAGACACACAAGCCCGCCTGGGGGTAATTGACTGTAAACTTCTTGAGGATGATCGATATGGCCGGTGAGGAGCACATGATAATGTTGTGAGGGGTCGAAATCTTCGAGATATCCGGCTCGATGTGCGATGTGCTGGGGCTTGGGCCCCTGAATCGTGATAGAACGACACATCGGTCTCTGATCCTTGTCATACGCCCGGAACTCGTCCAAAATGATCTGTGTATGCTCGTTGCTCATCTTCTGGATTCGATTGTCGCTCATCGGCCATTTATGGCTGATTAACCTTGCTAGATCGGCGAAAGGAATTTGCAACGTGAATGGTGCCAAGTACGAGATGTCTGGCATTGATACAGCTTCGAAGAACAATGGTCTTGGTGTTGGCTCCCGAATCAGTGGCTCAGTCGCTTGATATCGAAGCCCATTCAGCGATAACGACTTTCCACCGTGACATATTTCGAGGTCACATCGAGCGCCGAATGGATATTCTGACTGCAGATTAACCGCAAAGTCGCCCACGCTGCTTTGCTCGTTTAGTATCTGTCCCGTAACCGATTCCACCGAGACCAAGCGATAAATTGCTGGTAATGTTCGTCTGATAAGAGGAAGGGTGCCTATACTCAAGATGTCGTCCAGCACCCGCGGATCGATAGAGTAATTGTCATATGGATTAAGAGACTGTTCAAACCGCCCAGCGCAGCCCTCGCTGCCCGCCCTCAGTTGATGCAAGCTGTCTGGTACCGTATTACCGAGAGCTTTCCAGCAATCCAGAAGCGCTGGGTCGTGAACTATATCACAGGCTGCAATCTCGGAATCTGCAACTGTGTTGTCTTGCCAGCCGAAAAAACCGGTGCAGTGCCGCAACGATGTCTCGACACTGTCTGACTCAACAGACACTATTTCAAATCGAAATCGGCTCGTTGACTCCTCGTGTTTGGCGATCAGCTTGATCTCCAGGCCAGGCTCAGTTTCGGGGATAGAGTGCAGCTGTAGCGGTTGGTCAAAGTCTACGTTGGAGACTACGAGCGAGGAAGCTGCGGATCTTGACTCGGCCTGCATTTGGCGCGCAGCTTCTAAAGCCATCATGAGGAACATTGCCGACGGAACATTGATCGTAGCCTTGGACTATTAAACGTCAGCAGCTTACTCAACTTTTGAAACAGACATCGATACCTTGAGGTCAGCCAGCCAAGGAATCTCTTTCAGCAGAAGATTATTTTTCCAACCTGGATGAGTCGGTACGTCATCAAGCCTGCGAGACCCAAGGAGCTGATGGCGCGGGCACTGGCGAAAGCGCACTCTGCGACTCATTCTTGATTCCGCCCAGAAGCCTTGCGAATGATTCCATTGATACCTCGGAAGATCGGTCAGAAGGCTACCGAACTTATACCCTGGTGACCCGGGTTTCGAGGGGTCTATATCAGCATTGACCTTTGCAAGGCTCAATTGAGCGCCATGTGCTATCAATGCGCCAATATTTGCCAACAGCGACACGAAGTCATTCTTGCCTCGAGAGAATGTGTGAAAGTACTCGACGTCAGTCTTGTCAAGGCCTTTCAACATCTCGGTTATTGGACCCTTTAGTGCAGGATGAGGGCCTATCTCGACAACGGCGCCAATGGCTGGATGAGCTCCGATACTTCGCGAAAGCGCTTGAGAGAATAGAACCGTAGACACCATATTGTCTTTCCAGTACATCGGCGTACAGTCTTCAGCTTCGATCTCTTGCCCGGTCACAGATGAGAACATTTTACAAGTAGGCGGAATGTAGGTACGACTGACACCGGCCTGCCGAAGTAATGTCTCATAGCGAGCAGCTGGCCCCAACATATGATGCGAATGGTAGGCTGATAGAGTTACGCAATAAGCTAACCCACTAGGAGCACTGGGATTACAATAGCTTACCTTTTCCGGTGCGTAGCCGCCGACAAAATATCCCATTCTGCAGACATGCAGCCTCGATCTCCTGGATGGCGTTGGCGTCTCCAGAGATGGTCGTGCTCGTCGACGAATTGACTGCTGCTACCTGTAACCGACTCCCATAATCGGCAAGAAGCTTTTTAGATTGATCTTCGCTGAGCCCGACAGCACACATGGAACCTTTTGAAATGTCTTCCGAGGACGCACGGGGGCTTTCAAGACTCAGCCCTCGATAGTATGCCGTCACAATAGCGTCACGTAAAGACATATATCCAGCAGCGTAAGCCGCAGCGATCTCACCAGACGAATGACCCACGACGACGTTGGGCTTAATATCCCAGGAGTCCAGTAGCGCTATCAGCCCAAGCTGCAATGCGGTACATAGGGGCTGCGAAAATCTTGCTCGGTAGACGTTAGACTGATCTTTGAGCTTTTCGAGCTCGTCGATCAAGGACCACGATGGCGCATCCGGTAATTTGGCGAGGTGTCCGTCGCATTTTTCCAGGACAGATCGGAAAAGAGGTGATTGGTCGAGAAGAATCCCTCCCATTTGTGGCCTGCATGCAACGATCGAATCAGCGCTGTAAGCTTATCTGGGGGGGAAAAAGGTACGACGCCCGGAGGGTTAATGAAAGCTACCATGGCGCAGCACCGATCAGCCTTCAATTAACATCAATTGGGGAGGAATGGATGCTTTACAGACACAACAAGCCGTCTTCGACCGATCCTCAGACCAACCATGACCGCACAGGCCAAAACGAAACCCAGGCCTCAAAGCGAACAACAATTTAGAGATCTACGATTACCATTGAGCGCCTTGTCCAGTGAAGACGAATACTGTCTGACCAATGTTTGTCTGGCTTTTCGTATGAACTTTATGCGAATGCGATCTCAATTCAGGGCCTAACTTTTCGATGCTACTTGCAGTGAGATAGATCGCTTTCCTCAACGTCGAGCGACGGCAGAGTAAGGTATACGCAACATCTCGAAGGCACGGTCGACGCTCTTCAACGTAGTGCGCATACTTGTGAGAGAGATTCCGGAGCGAGTCATTATCCGCTGCCGATACTTTGAACAGGTAAGGTCGTCCTGTATTTGTATCTGGCTCAATTGGAGGTTTGGGATAGTGTTCGAGCACAGCATGTCCATTGGTCCCACCAGCGCCGAAAGTATTGATAGCAGCCCTTGGGGTTGTCCTGCCCGTTGGGGGCCATTCAACGATCTTGGTTGGGATGCGAACATTCTTGAAGTCGATCTTTGGGTTTGGTTTCTGAAAATGCATTTGGGGCGGTATCTGACCTCTTTCGAGGCATTCAATGACCTTTACGAACGAGGCCAACGCCGAGCAAGATTCTAAATGACCGATATTGCTTTTGACGGAACCAATAATCAGAGGCAAGTCTTCTTGGCGTGAAGGGCCATAGACGCTTTGAATTGCAGAGAACTCTAATGGATCTCCGGCTGCGGTCCCGGTGCCCTGTGCTATGTCAGTCCCACACCGGTAATAAAGCTGCCATAGTCGACTGCACATTTGCAGTTGTTCCGTGACCTAGGGAGCTTGCTGATGAAGCTCGATCGCGCATTCGCGCGACTACAATGACTCAATGTGTCAGGAGGCTAAAGTGGCTTACGTGTGCTTCCAGATACTGGATCGCTTCCGGTAGAATGTCAAGCTCCGCATACAACGCCTCCATGTTCCTCCTCTGCGCTTCTGCGGACGGCAACGTGATCCCCTGCGTTCTCCCGTCTTGATTCAGTCTCGTTCCTCTGATGACAGCACGGATGGCATCCCCGTCCGCGACCGCTTTACTCAAAGGCTTCAACAACAGCGCGAGCACGCCCTCCCCTCTACCGTAACCATCAGCAGCGGCATCGAAAGTCTGGCACTTACCATGAGGGCTCAGAAAGCCTAGCTCAGAGGACGGAATGAACATGTCAGGGTTCAAGACGAGCTTTGCGCCGCACACAAGCGCCATACCTGCGTCACCATGCTGCAGCGTCCGGACAGCTTGATGCAGAGCTGCCATCGTGGAGGAACACGCTGTATCGACGGCCAGGCTAGGCCCTGAGAGATTGTAGAAGTAGCTGAGCCGGTTGGCGGCCATACAGGTTGGGGTACCAGTGGCAAGGTAGCGGGGCGTTGCATCGATGTCTCTGGCAAGGACTGTATGGTAGTCACAGCCTTCCATGCCTGGTATCTTCCCTCAGCCGTCGGAATTGAACACATCGGTGGTATCAAACTACCAGCAAAGACAGCCGTGTCCGTCCCCATGAAGTCATCCAAGGGAATGCCTGCACTCTCGATAGCCTCATATGCAATCTCAAGCAACATTCGCTGCTGGGGGTCCATCGCAATCGCTTCCTGTGGCGTGGTGTAGAAGAATGCATTGTCGAACTTGTCGATGCAATCATCGTCAAGCATGTACGCGTGCCTGACATTTGTAAGGCCTTTGCGCGAGGCGCCTTCTGGGTGGTAGAAGCCATCGACGTTAAAGCGAGTGATCTTGCTTTGGACGTCTCGAGAAGAGGCTAGGATGTCCCATAGCTCCGAAGGAGAGTTGGCGCCTGCTACTCGACAGGAGGTGCCAATGATGGCGATGTCGTTGTCACTTTTCGGTGAAGCCATTGGAGGAGCGGAGTCGCAATGCATAAAGATGAGGATATTTAGATAGGTATCATGATCACAAACCTTGAACAAACACAGAGAAGCCTCGGTGCTTCCTCGAGACTTATATCAAGAACGGTCATTGGGATGCCATGATAACCGACATTACCTGCGCCAATCAGTCCCGCGGATGCGCTCCTGCATCTCTTCGGATGACAATCCGGAAGTAGCAGCAAGCCCTGTCGAATCCATTGCCGCGGTGTTATACGCCGAAACTAGTCCAATCTACTTGTACGTACTCTAGCCTGAGTGGTTGAAGTCGGAGAGGCAGACAAGCAAGGCGAACCAGTGGCGTATAGGTCCAGCCTTACCGCTGACGCTAAGAGAGTTAGATCAGCCAATGAGATCAAATATCTTGACATTTTCTTAGACAGGGACGAACCTTTACAGTCGATGAGACATCAGGGATCAGTCTCCGATCTGAAACTCTACAGCTTGCCATACTGCTTTACTCGCGCTCATGCAAGTCACTGGCCCTCCTCTGACCTCCAATGCCCATTTCGCCCTTGGCCATCCTACTCGCACCATGCCCCTCCACTTTGACCAACGGCCGATACTTCGGCTCCCACATCTGCTCCCTGACCCACTCCTCCAGGTCCGCGTCGTTGTCGGGAATGTCTTTCTCTGTAGCCAATCCCTCCTCGATTGCCTGATTGATCACCGCCTTCGCGATATGCACGCTGATCTCGCGCACGTTGACAACGTCAGGCACGAGGCCTTTGTCTGGGTCTTGTAGCGCCGGAGACTGTGCAGCAATGGCTTTGACTGCGGCCACAATCATCTTGGTCGAGAGGCGAGAGGCTCTCGAGAGTACAGTGCCAAGCCCGATGCCGGGGAAGGCAGTGGAGTTGTTGCATTCAGCTTCGGACGGGAGGTAAGCGATTATCAGTCATTGCATACAGACGACGCAGTGGGGTTACATACCGACTTCATACACCTTGCCATCGTATTCGACGGGCGGGAAGGGGCTTCCTGTCGCGATCAATGCCTTGCCTTCCGTCCACTGATTGATGTCCTTTGGATCTGCCTCATGCAGTCTCGTCGGGTTGCTGAGAGGTAATATGATTGGCCTGTCGACGTGCTTTGCCATTTCTCGGACAATATCTTCCGTGAAGGCTTTTGGTTTGGTAGAGGTGCCAATGAGGACGTGAGGCTTCACTTTCTTAATGATTGAAAGCAAATCCTGGGAATTCGCATCATGCCACTCAGAGTCCTCACGGGCGAAAGGTTGTTGACCACTCATCAGGTCGTCACCCATGGACTTGATTAACAAGCCAGGCTTATCAACACACCTGGAGGAGTGTCAGTCTGGCCGCATGACCTGCCCTGCACGAAAAAGCTCACCATATTTGCTTGGTGGCCTCCTCTGACGGTTTACCACTTTCGGTCGCAATCGCAACCCGCACCTGATCTGCAATCCCCATGCCGGCTGTGCCTGAACCGAAGATAATTAATCTCATATCTTTCATGGTCACTTTACTGACGTGCAAGCCAGCCATGATGGCCGCTAATGTGATGCATCCTGTTCCTTGAATATCGTCGTTGAAGCACGCTAGTTGCGGACTGTATCTATTGAGAAGTCTCCTGGCATTGGCGAGGCCAAAGTCCTCACTACAGCATCATTAGTTATTGCAGACGTACTTGATCGGTAGACTAATCCTACAAATGCAAGTAAGCCTTCGGATATAGCTTATGCGCTGCTTGGACGAATGTGTCGACAAAATCATCATACTCTTTGCCTCTTACACGAGGCCTTCGAAGCCCAAGGTATAGCTCGTCGTTCAAGAGCTCATCGTTCTGAAGAGTACATCAACGCAATGACTGATCAACGAGAAGGACACTTCTCACATCTGTACCGCAATCGAGGACCACCGGCAGCGTTCGGGCGGGATGTATGCCCGCGCATAGAGTTGTGATGGCAAGCTTCGCGACGGATATCAGGATGCCACCTACGCCTTGGTCCCCGATACCGAGGATCTCTTCTCCGTCGGTCACCACAATGTAGTCGATATCTTCTGCTTTGCCCCACTGCGATAAGTTCTCCTCGACGCGATCCTTGTCAAAGATGTTGAGGAAGCAGCCCTCCGGCCTACGGAAGAGCCTCGAGAAATTTTGAATTGCTTGGCCTTCGGTTGGTGTGTAGATGATGCCGAACATTTCTTTCAGATGGTCGTGGATCAACCTGTAGTAAAGTACCTCGTTCTGATCCTTCATGCTGGTCATGAAGGTGTTCTTGGCAAGGGCATCCTGACGGCTGCTGTACTGCTGGTAGGCGCGCTTGACCTGCTGATCCAAGGTTTGGATATTTTGTGGCAGCAAGCTCTGCAACTTGAAATCCTTGCGCTCATCGGCAGGGAATGCGGAGCCTTTGTTGTGGTAGGGGGAGCTTAACAAAGCTGAACCGGTCAAGGCGCACTCTTCGGGACCAGAGGTGGAGAGAGGAAGATGGCCGAACTTAGAATACTGTGAATCGTAAGACATTCTGCGAATGACGATTCTTTAATGCAAGGAACCAGGGGCTAAAGATAGAGGTGAAGTAGTGAGGTAGGTAGCGTGCTGTACTTGAAGAGATTCATCGAAAGCTACTTGCGGCGCTCGCTCTCACAAGGACAAGTTCACATGGTTCAATTGGATTAGATTTTTGCGGAAGGTACCGTGCAGGTGTTCCTGCAACACAGAGTCCTCAAAGTAGATCCACCCCGACGGCATGTGATGAATCTTAGGATTGACGTCATCGCGGCTTTCAGCGGCCATTGCCTGAAAGCATGGTGTAGCGACCGGCACAGTGTAAAGTAAAGTAGGCAATCAGCAATGTTTACTCTACATTCTCAGATTAATGCTCAATGGTCGAACAATGCAGACCTAAAATCGATGATATCGCAGTGCCGAACCTAGAATTGCGGGCGGGTCAAGCGATCGGTTGTCATGCAGGCCGAAGGTTAAAGCCACGGTAACAGTTGTGCCATGCTCCTAAATAATCCGTACCTAGGTGGGTAGCTGTCGCCTAGAAGTTCAGTAGGGACTCGTTCACTGCGGTCTCCTCTTCAACCGCCGAGCTGCTGCGGTAGCTTCGAGGCCCGATGTTGTGGCTGCTGATGATGATCCGTTGATGGCGTGCCCGTTGCCTGTCTCCAACCACTTATCTAAAGTCGTGGCTTGTCTTCTAGGCCTGAAGGCTTTGTGCACCTTTTCCCTCAAGAGCGCCTGTGATCGCGAACACAAACATTTAATGCCGACTGCGAGTATGATGCCCATCATAATGATATCCAAGACATGTACCGCCCACCAGATATGCTGTGTTCCAAGAGCGCATGTGGAATACTCGAACTGCCATCGTCCAATTTCGTGGTCATACCAAGCACTCAAAAGGCCGGCGTTCCCCGCAAAGTCACCCATCATGCTTCGCACTGTGATCTCACGTATCCCTGGTATGGTTCTATCTCTCTTCGCCGTTGAATCAGCCCACCTTTCGGCCTTCCATGCCCGGGCCTCCTTGATCTCGTCGTCCGGCAGGTGATGATACACATCGCATCCTTCGTGATCATGGCCGGTCAAGATGACACCATCTCGACCGAGTCCCTGTCCAGGAGCGTCTGGATTGCCACTCATGCCATATATTCCTTCTAATACTCCCTTGGCAGCATTGGAGCTCAAATGGTTTTGCTCTTTCAGACCTCCGCCAAGCTCATCGGCGTGGAATTTGAACATCGGTCCGTCAACGCACATTCCATCTTCCTTGTGTAACGGTACATGAGTAAGGAGAATGGTCGCTGAAGTCTTGTCCTCCACCGGACGTGAGAGCGTTATCACATCGTTGATGAATTTGTATGTGTCTGCCTGTAGATCTGGTTCGAGCGCTGGCGTGTCGAGGTTGAGCGAGTTAAGCACCACAACACGCAGCTCAGGCCGAGGTTCAGAGAGTACGTCTTTGATGTCGCTGATATTGGCTTCGGGTAAAGTGAACCGGGTCTCCCAATTGGCCCTGCCAAAGACCTTCTCGAACCGCGCCAGCCTTTCCGAAGTGATGTCTCCTGCGTAACCGATGTCATGATTGCCTGCAACATTGATGACCCTCGATGCCCAGCTCTGATCCTGTCCCAGTGGCCCAAGATGTATTCCTCCCGTCACGTCGTCCTCAACGCGATGTCCACCTCTGAACACTCTGTGCCAGTAACGCCAGCCTCTGCGCTCGAATTCTTCATCGCTGATCCATTGACTCCCCAAAAGATCTCCTAAGACCGTGATATGAGTAGGTCTCAAAGAGCGGTGTAATAAGCGGTAGATGTGCGCCAGGTAATAGTCATTGCCCAGAAGGTCCAGCCTCTTGCGGTATGACTTCAATATAGAGGGTACGTCTGCGGCCAGAAAGTCTTTCAAGTGCCGCACCACCAGCCTCACGCGGTCAGGGGTCGTATCCGCATGCTTGACGGCAGACCATAGGCTGGAGATACTGGGAGCATAGCCATGCTCAGGACCAAGCAGCGACGAGTCGCCTTCAAGCTGAGGATCTCCAAGAGCTAGAAGGCGAAACGGCGCGTCGATATGACCGTACGGAGGGGCAAAGCCGGCAGCGTGCTTGAAGAGGTCCAGATAGGAGCTCCCAAGCGCGAACTGGGGTGGGAATGTGCAAGCGTGAAAGGAGGGATAAAGGTACAGATAGCAGGTTGACAGTACGGAGAGCGGTATGGAGACGTATAAGACTTGACGAAGGAACAATACCATGGAGAAGCAATTGGGACGATAAGGTAGCGAGATATTAGAAGGCAAGTACTGTTCGTAGGATAGGAGTGTTGCTAGTCAAGTCTTGGCAGGAAGCATGGATAGTCAAAATCAACCCTAGAAGAACCCTGACGTCTCGAACTATCAAACCCGAGAATCTGCAGATATCAATCATTACTTTGGTCGATCATGGGGATTGCAGGCCCTTTGTCTGAGAAGAATGTCGTTTTCTTAGATTCCCGATCATTCGCGGTGCTGGGTACTCGATCCATCTCGTCGCGAGATATGACATGTCACTTCGATAATTTGCTAGTTGGCTAAGGTAAGTCGTCAAACGCTTTCGAATCAATCTCAATCACCACCATATGAGTACAACAAGACATAGCTCTAGTTTACAACTCATTAGGCTCTACTTGATCAAGGAATGCAATAAAGCTCTACATCACTCTCTCTGCTTCCATCAGTCTGTATACATCTAGTGGATACATGTTTGCAGCTTCGACGTCTGCCCTTGATGGATACAACGCGACGAGCATATCTTAGCTAACCCTAAGGTACTGTAATGCATCAGTGTGACCTTCCACCACTCAGCAGACTACTCAAATCGAACGATAGAAGCCTGATTCCCTCTACTTCCAACGTAATCGTTGTTCCCACCCCTCATGCAAGTGCGATGTCAGCTTCGGTCCCGTAGTCGACACTGCCAATCTTAAAGCGATGTTAATAGAAGTCTATTTGGATGCTTGTTAGCATGCATTGAAGGAGCACATGGAGACACGCTAGTTCACGAGTCTTAGGAACGAGGTCTAAAGAACGATGAAAGCGGCATTATTTTCACGTTGATGACCATAATTGATAGTCAAGTCGCGAATGTGCTGAGGGGCATTGAGATGTTTGTCCAATCGGTCCAGCCCAAGGTCCCGACAATGGTCATCTTCAATGGATTCGATTGCGTACGGCTGATCACCCAAGGAAGCTTTACTCAGGCAGCAACGCGGGCCAGCTTTGATGTTTGACTCACGAGGGACTGGAAGCGTCGGCGACAAGGAATACATAGGTGTAGCCTCCGATGATGGACGACTTGGATTCGTGATGATTGTGTTGGTTTTTGCATGCTAGCGAAAAGCATTCCGCCTAGCTAGTCGTGCACGATATGCAATGCTTTGTCCCCGTCCCAACCGAACCTTACATCACCACCCCAGAGTTGCTGGCAATACGCTACGAAGTGTCAGCGATATCCATCTCTCATTATCTAGAACGGCGGTACTGACCGGCCAGAGTTCCGCCGCCTCTTTACCCACAGGCCCAGTGATGGCCGAGCCCTTCATTTCTCCCTTCGGATTGACGATCTATGTATGGACAGGATCAGCGCTTGTCGCCCGGGAAGCTCCAACTCACTCTTCTCGCCATGTCCATCCGGGAACATAACCCGCTATTGGAACCTAGCTTCCTGCTCCTGCGAAACGGGGAGGGCTCACCACTCCAGCATTGTCCTCGAAATACAGGTATACCCCATCCTGCCTCCTCCACGGCTTGCTTTGTCGCACCACTACCGCCGGCATGACCTTTTTCCGTAACTCCGGCTTTCCTTTCTTCACCGTAGCCATGACCATGTCGCCAACACCCGCAGCAGGCAGACGATTGAGGCGGGCACCGCAGCCCTTGACGGAGATGATGTACAGATTACGGGCGCCGGAGTTGTCGCAGCAGTTCATGACGGCACCGCTATCAGTATGGGTCAGTCCTGCTATAGCAATGCATGCTTGAGAATGACGGGGGAGCGATAGGGTAGGCGTACACTGGGAGACCGAGGGTCATCTTGAGCTTGTTGCCCGAGGCACCGCCGCGACTGAATGTTGACCATCAGCAATGCTATCTTGAGCCCAGCATTGGACTATGCTTACCCTCGCTTGGACATCTTGAATTATCGTAGCAACAGATTTCGAGTTGAGGAAATACCTTTGGCGTTCGGTGGTCTTGTCGAAATCCAGAACTTGTGGGTAGGCCTCGGGCGCTATCGCTCTTCTGGCTAGCTTGGAGCTATACCCAACCTAGCCGACTGCGACGACACCCCATTCTCAAGCAGGCGTCTTCCCTATCATTGCTACCATTCATAGAGCATCAACATCGCAGAAGCTGGTGTTTAATGTAATTTCATCAAGTCTATCCTATGTGTTCTTGTAACTACTTTCATGGGCAACATAAGCGCCGCCGGAGACCAGTCCTCTTCGCCAATCCCCAGTCCTGCTCCTCGGAGGACTAGGCCGCTGGGCCACCGAATCCAAAATTGCCTCAACCTCATCGATGGCAACGCCAACCGGGCCTGAAAAGACCAATATGCGCCCTTGAAAGTCATGAGGACTCACAATTACGCTCCCCGAAGTAATACCAGGGCACTTCGTCATTGCCTGCCCAGCCTCGTTCGACGCCTTCGCGGGTCGCCATCAAGCAAACAACGATCGGTTCTGTCGCCGAGTCACCAACCAATGAGATGATTAATGTCGCAAAAGTTGATCAACTCCGTCGTGGCTGCCTTGAACCGACCGGTACCACCGTAGGTCCTCTCCCAAGGCCTCGATAGGAGCGAACATTTCGCCCATATCCTCTAAAGGCGGAGTAGGAAACCGCTCAAAGGTAGGAGCCGACTCGGAGGTGCGGGGTACATCCGTGAACCCAGCAACTCGACAGGTAGGCACATCAAAGCACTCGTCCTTGATGCTACTGCTGGTCAACAACGTGACATTCGGCTTCGTCGCGGACCAACTGGACTGCTCCTTCGTAGCACGAGCTCGGTGAGCTTTGGAGGTTCTTTCCTCCTTCACGCCGGTTAGTCGTTGCTGCTTTCTTGCTTTGCTGTCCTTTTGCGCCCGTCCTTGTGGCGGCTTGAAAGTTTTCGAATTCTCGCTCCTGGGACCTGGCCTTGGTGTCGGCTCCGCCAGCGGCGCCTCTTCACTTGGGAATAAAGTCCAGTCATTGGACTCATGTTGGAGTACTTCATCTGAAAGCAGGCATTGCCATTCGCTGCATCGATGATGGCGTTCCCACTGGTATTCAGCCTGAGTCATTGGCGGCGTCGGCATTTGCATGCTTGACGATGAACAAGGTAATATCATGACGGCAACAGCCAACGATGATGGAAGATAAATACGGAGAGGCAGAGCAAGAGAACGACGGCAACGAGCTAATACGGTGGTAACGTAGCAAGTGTGGACGAGAACACCAGAGACGACTAACAATACGTGAAGTATGTCGAAACGTTGTTGTGTGGAATGATGCTGGGTACTAGAGGGTTGGTGGTTGATGGAGACGAGTCAAAGGACCAGCGAAGGTAGGGAGAAGGGAAGGAGGAAAAGAAGAAAGGGAGGGGCACACCTCGAGTTTTGATGTTTGGAGGGCAGGGTTGCGCTAGTTGGAGGAGCGGGGCCAATCACAGCCCGGCTTGGCGTTCTCTCTCGTCTTTCCTTGACCCTCCATCACGTCCTGTACCATCTGGTGCTTTGAACCTTGGCCTTTTTGACTCACTTCCTACCTCGAAACCGATTCGCGAGGGTTGTGTCCTGCAGCGTTCACCTGTGGCTGATTTGCATTCTTGCGCTAGTCTCTCTTGGGGAATGCCGTTGGGTTCGGTCTGCACATTGTACATGCTCCCTACCCTAGATCGCTTCAATAGCCACAATGGATCTTCCCATCCAGTGTCTCTTCGCTCGTCATAAGGCGCAAAATCTATGGCCGCGTAATATGCATACAATGAAGAGCGTAGAGTAAGCCGTAAGCTCCGAAGTTAGGTGCTGTCTTAGGAGATTTATATAGCAATGCATCTCACTGAGAGTGATATCATGATTAACGCTCAGCACAGCACATCGGAGACTGGGTCCTTGTTGTGTCCCCAGCCAAATGGACCTCATCAGCCCGTCGTGGAGATGCAAGCCGATCACGTGACATGAGCGAGAAGGGATTGGTGCCTGAAGGCTAAACGAGCCAATCACCAGGCAGCAGCAGGTAGACCAGAATCCAATACGAATATTGATCTTCCAGCGTGCATCATACGCTAAGCGATCTCGTATCCTCGTCTCTATCTTTACAATTGCTGTGTTTCAGGCACTCGGATCGAGTCTCGTGTAGCACGGAAATATTGGAACTGTCCACATACTGATGGAATAGATTATCTGAACCCAGACTACGTAATAATCAAGTTACTAACCACCACCCCCTGCGCCTGCACCACATATCGCCTCCTAACCCCCACCCCCACCGCCCTTCTAAAATTCCCTATCGTCTCCTCCCCTCCACCCACCAAAACCATCACAATCGGATTCCGCCTCGGCAGTCCCTTCGGCGTCATCTGCATCCCCTCCAGCAGCGGCCGAGTGAGCCATCCAGCTGGCAGCCCCTTCTCATCGTCCTGCTCATACGACACCACCACCACCATCTGCAACGACGTCTTGGATGGTGCGTATGTAGGGATGTTCTTGAGTTTTTGGGAGAAGAAGCAGCCGCCGCGGCGGAGGACGAGGATCTGGTGGTCGCGGGGTACGGAGGAGGGGAGTGGGGAATTGCAATTCTGGTCGCCGATGTAAATACTATTCCACAGGAGGGCGCCGCGCGGGGCGCCGGTGATGTCTGGACCGAGAGCTTCTTCGACATCGGGGATTGGGGCCGTACCGGCGCCGGTTGGGGCGATGGCGGGGAGGTATTCGCGTGTCACTGGCTGGTCAGGAGCAGGGGCTTGGGCCTGGGCCTCGTGAATGAGGGATGAGACATGCTGCATCAGCGAGTTGAATGCTAGTCGCATGGGAGAGGAGGAATCGCACTTGCTGTCGCCGGCGTCTTCGAAGACGAGCTCAGGGACGCTGGCGGCGAGGGAGGTGCCTGCAGCTTCTGAGGTGTTTCGGTCTTCGGCGCCTGGTCCCCCGGGCTTAACATCTACAACGAGATCCAGCATGGAGGTGTCACGTACCCGTGAGAAGTTCGGGTCCTGGGCATTCACGACGCTGGAGACGACATCCCTAGGGAGAAAGACCTTTTCGTCTTTGCCGAGGAGGATGTTGTTGATGGCTTGGACGCGGAAAAGATCGCCTTGGCCTCCACTGCTCGGATCGGTGGGTACGTCCTGGATCATGTTGAAGCGGATGCCGCTCATGGAATTGACAAGGATGCCGTTCAGCACACGCTGGAGGATGCTGGGATTTAGAACGACGGTAGGATCGGTGGGGAATGTGATGTCAAAGGTAGGCCGGGATGTGATCTTGGTACAGGTTGCATTGTGAGGAATCAGCTCTGGGGGAAGCGTCCAGGGATAGTAGGTGTAATTGGTTGGGGAGCGGACGTCCGAGATGGAGATGCTGGGATGGTCACGAGAGTATTCAACGAGGGGCGAATCAATGGTGTCAGGTTTTGGCATCAGGTGCAAGCGTGCGAGGTTTGCGGCGTGGAATATGTCGCCTCGTGCGGCTGTTGCTGAGATACTGAAGGGTAACTTCGGCGCTGGAACTGGACAGGTGGCGTCTTGCAGGACTGCGGAGGCTTGAGCCGTATCTTTCGTAATCGTTGAAATGGAAGCTGTCTTCGATTTGTATCTCCGACTGCGGCGCGGGAGAATCAACGGGTGGCCCTCGGTGGTGAACACGAAGGGAGCGTCGAGCTTGTTGAGCGGGTGGTCAGGGTCAAAGATGAGCAAGAGGTATTTTATCGTCTCCCCGAGAAAGAAGCTTTCCATTCGGTCGCTCCGCTCACCACTGCGTACATCTTGAATACCGGCCCAGCCACATTTGGTCCAACATCGTCGCTTGATGTCACGAAGCACCATCTCGGCTACCCGAAGGTACCAGGGATCTTGCGTGGCTCGATAAATATGGTAGGTGGACTCGATGAACTCCGGGCGACCGCCCCACCACTTCAGGCCACCTTCAATACTCCCAGAAGACACAGACCATCTTTCCGGCAGCGCAGAGTATCGAGTCCATACGGCAGTCATGAGCAAATGTGACTCGATGGCTTCTTCGACGTTGCCAGCCAACGTCAAAAGACCGGGAAAGAATGCGCTTAGACTATCGAACCACAGGCCGCGTGCTGCACCGGTGTAGAGGTCAGCTTGAATATAGTGCGGATGAATGTAGTTGTCGCCACGTCGTAGATGTCGGTTGATTGCCGCGTGTGCTTCTTGCCACACCTCGAAAAAGCCTTCCCGACCACGTTGCTCAAAAGCTGAAGTTGAATTTGACGCGGTTGGTGAAGGCCACCCCGGTACCGCTGGGTCCTCGGAAGCGCCTGATAGAAGGATGTAAGACTTCAGGGCATACTCGAAGAAACTATCAATGCCCGCTCCAAGGCCTGTAAATGGGCTGGTCCAATGGCCCGTCTCAGCATCTATACCGGAGCCAATAAGTCCAATAGCGCTCCTTCGTTCCCAGATTGCCCAGAATGCTCGCTTCGCGACAAGTTCGAAGGAGGGGTTACCAGTAAGCCGACTCAAAGTAGCCAATTCAAGCACAAGGCTTCCTGCGCCTGCACTACACGTCTCGGTAACCTCTGCACCTGGCTGGGGTCCTGGTCGACAGGTCCCATGCTCAGCATCGTGGTTCAGGGGCGAATTGGAGTAGAAGGGTATGCCGGTTCGTAAGTTGACGCGTGGATACGGGATCCCCGTCGAAGTGTAAAAAGCAGGCAAAAGGCGACTTGCGAGGTCGAGCGCAAGACGTAGCAATTGCCCGTTGTACACGAATCCATTCGGCCATTGAATGCCTCCGTCTTCTCCCTTCTGGGCCTTTGTCTGTATAGGAGTATACCCAGTAATCGGCAGCTCGCCCACTGCAAATTCATGTGCGCTCAGTAGTCCACCAACGCCACGAATCACGGTCTCAAACACTTGCACCTTGCTGTCAAGGTCAAAGCCTCGGGCCCGTGAGCCCTGCCCTCTACCACCACCCGTACCGTCGCCATATTGTTCCACTAAAGCACCGATTGCGCTCTGGAAGTAGCTAAGGGCTTTGCTTCTTCGACCGCAACCAGCGTCTGGAGATGAAGCAAGGATAGCGAGAGTGGACAGGCTGTCGATCAATGTCAGAGAGTAGTTGCCAAGCGCGTCGTTGAGCTCGATGTGAGCAGGATTGGATCGATCTCTTGTCAGCGGTCTGCAAGTGAGAGGGCGTAATTCGTCTTCTGGAAAGGCATGTTGGATATAATTGTCATATCCATGGTAGAACATGTGCTCAGCCTCCAGTCTGCTGTGAATCAGTTGCTGATCCCTTACATGAAGCGCCGTAGAGGAGACCTTTACCGTAGATCCTGTATTTCTTTTTGGCTCATACCATACCCGCCGGCGATCCAGAGGGAGACGATCAGCAAACATTGCAGGAAGCTCCACCGAAAAGCCTTTGGCTGGTCGGGACATCGTGAGGGCATCACCAGCGATCCAACTGCGCTCTGAAGACATGGGTAGCTGTATCTGAGCCCATGAGTGGTGGGCTATAATGCGGTTAAGAGCATTGTTTGTAGGAATGCGAGAAGCTGTGGTGTTACTGTAGAGAGCATGTAAGCGTGTGTCCCCTTTCACCTCGTTGCTCAAGGTACGATGATGCCACTTTGCGCCTCGGAGGATCATCGGGAAATCTTTGATCTGATAGATAAGATGCGATAAGATGCCTTGGCAGGTCGGCATTCGGAGTCAAGGCACTCCATCAACATCAGTATGCTCTAACCTTCCACCTTCCTTGCTGCGTTGTCAACTTTTTGGGGTGTACGCACCCGCATCTACCTCCAAATCATGGCCGAACTCACATCCCAGGTCTTGGATGCCCTGTCTGCAAGCGATGGGCCGATCCTGAGCGCTGACGCCTTTCCGTCAATACCCTCAACCACTCTCAAGAGCGCACTGGATCGGCTAAGGTCGCGTGAGATGGTGACGTACAGGAGAATGGACAGGGAAGAAGCTGTCCTGACGGAGGAAGCGGAGGGTATCGCCGCCAATGGCAGTCACGAAGCCAAAGTATTTGAAGCTGTACGAAAAGCGGTGGAGGGTCTCAAGATATCAGACTTGCCAGTACGTGGAAGCAACTGTATGCCAGCTCGTCTGGATGTATATGTCAGTGTGAAGCTAACTCTATGACAGGCTCTGGTGGGTAAAGAGAGCGCCAAAGTCGGTCAAGGCAAGGCCATGAAAGAGCGATGGATCGTGAAGGAGAAGGACACTTTGAAGGCGAATGTGGGTGCACTACGTCTACACCGATTTATGACTGGCCATTGATGGTGCTTAGACGGATACCATAACAGACACGAGTCGAGAACAGCTGCAGATCATCCAACAAACACGCTCGCATCCAGACCACAAAGTCTTGAGTGATTTGAGGAAGAGGAAGCTGATCACCATGCAAAAGGTCTCGGTTTTTGAGATTAGCAAGGGACCTAATTTCGCAAAAGAATTCGTGAAGGAGGAGACCGACCTTACTGCCGACATGCTAGCAACGTAGGGGAGATTCATTGGCTTCCCTTCTTGTTCAAGATCCGCTGACGTTCGTAGTGGTTCATGGAAGACTGTCAAACTAAAGCCATACAACTTCAAAGCCAAAGGGGCCTTGACCGAGAGTGGAGCATTGCACCCACGTATGGCCATACTTCCTCTCCAGGTCTTGACATGGCTAGCGTCCCTAATCCTAAGTCTGAGTCAGTGAACAAAGTACGGCATGAATTTCGTCAAATTTTCTTTGAGATGGGATTTGAGGAGATGCCTACCAATTGGTAAAAGAATACCTTTATGGGTTCTGCAGGACTAATGATCAGCAGTTATGTGGAGACCGGCTTCTGGAACTTTGATGCGTTGTTCGTGCCCCAGCAGCATCCTGCTCGCGATATGCAAGATACCTTCTTCATCTCCGATCCTCCAAAAGCGGACAAGCCGCGCGAGGACACGTCAGATTTACAACCTCATTCCAATGGCTCAATACCAGAACCTCGAGAAGGCAGAGATACTTCCCCAGACTACCAACGGTACTGGGAAAATGTCAAGGATGTGCACGAAAATGGCAAATACGGTTCGATAGGTTACCGATACCCTTGGAAAGAAGACGAGTCTCTGCGCCTTGTCTTACGTACCCACACTACCGCCACGTCCACATACATGCTCTACAAGCTTGCCGCCAACCCTAGACCCGCCCGTTACTTCTCCATTGACCGAGTGTTCCGAAACGAAACCGTTGACGCCACCCATCTTGCCGAATTTCATCAAGTAGAAGGGGTCATTGCCGACTGGAATTTGACCTTGGGTGGTCTTATTGGTTTCATGGAGGTCTTCTTCGCCAAAATGGGCATACATCGACTTCGCTTCAAACCTGCCTACAATCCTTACACCGAACCGAGTATGGAGATTTTCGGATTCCACCCTGGGCTTGACAAGTGGGTCGAGATAGGTAACAGTGGCATGTTTAGGCCGGAGATGTTGGAGCCTATGGGGCTGCCCAAGGATATGAGAATCTATGGATGGGGACTGAGTCTGGAAAGGCCAACGATGATAAAGTAGGTCCGAAAGTGTGGCGTTCCTGCAATCTCACTAACGAGACATTAGGTATGGGGTCAAGAACATCAGAGAGTTGTTAGGTCACAAGGTGGATCTCAACTTCGTCGAGACCAACCCAGCAGTGCGGTTAGAGAAAGACTAATTTGTAACAAAAGTCTAAAGCGAATCCCCTCTCCGCAAATTGCTTCTAAGTCTGATGAGGCCATACGCTGAATGATCATGTGCTTACCTACCGCATACAGGTGGCCCAACGAAAACACATGTCACCATCTGTATTGTGAAGAAACTCGTTTTTAATGTCTCACGCTGTTTCCACTCTATGCACCATCGACCCCTGCTCCTTTTACCATACTTGCATTGCCCAAGCTCAACCTAATATCACTCGCCAACCAGCAGACTCCCAACCACCTCTTCAGTCATCCCGCTCGAGAAATGTGCCTTTGCAAATCCAGCCACACATTCCAGCGCGTCTTTCCTCCGCTTCCTACAGCTCCCATCAGCACTCTCCCTTCATGTTCTGACTATAACCGCTACATCCTCCCACACGAACCGCGGAGGGTTAGAATCCCCAAACAGCTTTTCGACGAGCTCCCTTGCCTTCTCGTTATCAATATATAAATCTCTCCCTAAGTAGCGGAATGTACCCTTGTCATGGGCCAGATTTATGGGACAAGAGTCATTGCGGCAAAGATCATAGGAGAATAGCGAGGGGGCGGGAGCGTGGCGTAGGTTGTGGTAATCGTCTTTATCTTCGCGTTTACGCTTTTTCGGGTTGGGAGTGAGGGGTTCGGGGCTCTTGCAGCTGGTGACGTACCTTGGGTGGAGCAGGGAAGGGTCTACAGCTTTGAGAGTGGGCTGTAGGAATTGGTGATTGGGGCTTGGGGTTGAGATGGCTATGGTGGGTACTTTCGTGATGTTAGTGAGTGCTAGGGAGACATTCTTAGGCGTCTCGTCTTCCGGTGAAATGGAGGAGCTAGCCAGAAACTCTAGAGGCCAGTAGAAATGTTGGGGAGGCATCTGTGAGAGGGCCATGGACAACATGATTCTTGGAACTCGAGGACGAACTGCGGGTGGATTCCTGAACATGTGTTCTGGAGTACAGTGGAGGGACCATGGATGAATATCAAGCAATATCCTACGGAACAAAGGAACGTTCGCACAAAGCCATTCATGTAAGTAGCCTTATCTGGAGGGGGGCTGAACTTATATGCAGAACAAAGAACGAAATTGGTCAGAACAAGGTACTGCGATTGCGCGGTTTGAAAAGGGTTTTTGGTTTCACAATGATGGAATTCGATAAGTCGGAATGACTTGCTCAGTAGCTCATGGCTGAGCAGAGGAGAGCACATCCTGGAGATGATTGGACTAGCTACGTCAGGGAGTTACAGGTGAGAGCATGGGAAAGCGATACAATTACAGTTCACATGTCTGCTCTGTGTACGGTCATTCCTCGGAACAACATTCAACAGCCTCTGGCGCACTTTTTCCCTTGGTTGCTCTCTCCTGAATGCTTTCATCGCTAAACCACATACCTCTGCAGGTCTTTCAGCTTCAGGCGGGAAAGATACCATCGGCAACAACGTGCGGGCCTGCCAATGTGCGTCCCCGCCTTGCGGTGAGCCAAGTGAAGGGTGGTTCAGAGAGAGTTACACGGCTTATAGAGGAGGCAAAGGGCAGTGTGAGCAACAACATATGAAGCGTGTATATGGATTACGTGTATGATATTGTCTTTTTATCGCTGGATAGTATTGAGCGCGGCTCAAGGTTGGAAGGCTTAGATTCGTTCGTCGATAGGAAAAGAAACAGAAGATTTGCAACTTACCTTTGGCCATTACTTTGGTATTGCCTATTGGGTCTGCCAATACTGTTCGAACATCCCTTTTTTCAGCGGCTCCTTAGACTAGCCCTTGCAGAGACCTGGATCGAGAAAATGCGATCAGAGATCAGGGGCCTTCTCCAAGACTCAGGAATAGCTGGGCAATGGCAATGGCATCGATTCGGCACGGCAGCTCTGTCCCGTTGTCCAGCTTTGCACCGTTTCATGAAACACTAAACTTCGACCGCTGGCAGCAACGCGCTGCACAACATTTCCAGCCGAGCCGATAGGCTCGCAAGACGACCTCGTGTTTCGAAACGGGATCGCGACACGATGCTTTCACGTGCATTGCTTTGCATATGCAGGATGCGGCCGCTCATCTGAGCTTGCTCGCGGAAGATGGGGTATCAACTTGTGGCTCGTGAGTGAGATCGTGATGGCCAAGGATGTGACAGTTGACACAGTGAGAGGATAGTGCTTTTACATCAAGAAAGCTGCGCGAGATAAGGAATTGTAAAGACGTGAAGCCTACGATATAATCTTTCCGATTGACATCTAATGAACTCTGGGGTGATCTTGGTCAAATATTCTGACATCGAGGCTGGGGTTCAAGTGTGAGCTTAGAAACTGTGGCGTAAATATCAACATTGCCTGCACGCTGTTTGCCTGTTGGGGAAGCTTTCCCCGTTGAGAGACCATCATCACGATGTGAAGGAAATTGAGGATCCTTGCCCGGTCTTTACACTTAGACTTATTTGACCGTTGATAGTGTCGTGCAGCATCCGCGGAAGAGTTAAAGAGCGTCAACCAAGATTTCTGACCTTCCACGTAGATTCATCTCCATTGATCGAGAGGTGCTTTCACTGTATGGTGAGAGGCCGAGAGGCCAATGATACGCTGTCTGCTCTTCAAGCTCAGCAGTGTTCTATAAAGTCTCGGGCATTGAACGGGATGCTGTTAAGCCCAAGCCCCATCCTCGAGGTAAATAGCCCTACGACGAGCCCTAGGATAAGATTAACCAGGATGCTCTAAGGCAACAACAACCCCTGGCATATGAAATATGAAACGGTCTGAAAGACCCTCTCCTTTACATAGACACAACTTCGTTTTCTTGTCAATGATTTGCAAATCGGGTCGCGGCGCCTCTTCACTCAACATAGCACCAACCGTTGACTAAAAGAGCTGCCTTAGGTCCTCGGATGGGTCATCCCTTGGCTCGAATCGATGTTGCGATCCGCTCGTTGTCGTCTTGGCTTCCAAGACCGCAGACATACTCGGAATGCTCAGGATCACGACAAGAGCAGCGTACACCGTAGGACTCAACCGGGATACCAAGGCAGCCGGGTTCAAGATCTGGGACCGTGTTGGTGTGGGGCACTTATATGGCTTGACTCTGGCATCGAACAACCCGTAATGATATCCATATCGCTCGAGGGTGTCCTGATTTCCACCTGGATAATCATTCTCCCCACGCAATATCTCCTGGCTCTCGTCGCATGAGATATCTGCAAGGATGCGTACAATAATCACATGGAGACTTTGAAACACGGGCGCGAATCCAAGGATTTGTCCAAGTACTTGGAGAGCAACGGTCATTCTGTGTTCCACGCCAACTCGAGCGGATGCGATAGTACAACAATTGCGGGATCCTTAACATCGCCTTCCGTAAGTACTGGCAGCTAATCATCTCTCTCGTAATTCCTCTCGAATTCAATGCGACGTGGAAATCTCCTTTGTATGCAGCGCTTCCTATTTCTTCTATTGCCGCCAGCCGACGTGACTTTCTGGCGCATCTACGTGCCGGATGATTACTGCGCCTGCCGTATGTACCTTACATATACCATGCAACAGCCATTTGTGTGCAACTTCGACATCTCTGCGACTTTTCTTTCATCCAGGAACTTACCATGCCAATCAAGTACTGCCTTCTGCTCTGAGCGCTGTATCCACGGCTTTCGGCCCGACTATGTCATCATGCGCTCTCAAATGCTCGCCCTCATATGTTTCTTCCCCTACCTCGCCACTGCTCTACACCCTAATGTTATCGTTCGTCAAGCAGCTGCAGCTCCGCTCCCAGATCCATGCGGTCCCAAGATACAAAATCAGGCTGGGCAGCCGACCAACACTTGCAATGGGACCGGCATTCCTGCTACACCGGCTACGGCACCGTCTATCTATGCAGCCTACCTGGACGACAACATTGGAGCAGTGGTTTATCCCCCCCAACATAGTGGAAGCCCGAACACTCCTTCTGCCTGGGCTCGAGCCTGCAAGACCAGTATAAACTACCTCTGCAATGATCTTACCCTTGCCAACTTAGGCCAATGGACTAGCAACAACTTTGGTGTGAGCTGCTCAGCGCAGGTTTGGGTCGATGACCCTAAGACAGGAGCTCAGTTCCCGTCCCCTTATCATTGCATGAACGACATATTCTTCCCTATGTTGGCCATGCTCGACAATGGTGGCGCAACTTCTCATATCAATCGGGCAAGCATCAACATTCCCATAGGTGGTTTCCCAAACGCAAACGGTGCGGGTTCCCAGATTGACTCCGGCTATCCGTCATGGATACTTCAATTGTATGTCAAGGCTCTGATCCGTCCCGATCATTTGTTCTGACTTAATATAGCCAGGGCCCCTCGTCCAACAATATACTGCCTCAATACGCAAGTAGCACTCTCGCAAATCCGAGTCTAGCACCAAGCTCCACGTTGAGTTCGTCCTCCTCGACGTCATCCAGTTCCACCAGCTCCAGCTCCAGTTCTTCCAGCTCTTCCAGCTTGTCTAGCTCTTCCAGCTCGTCTACTTCTTCCGGCTCGTCCAGTTCGTCCAGTTCGTCCAGTTCGTCCAGTTCGTCCAGTTCGTCCAGTTCGTCCAGTTCGTCTGCCTTGAGCTCGACCAGCTCCAGCGCTAGCTTCAACTTACCATTGTCTATCGCCAGCAGCTCCAGCTTCAGATTGTCCGTCTCGAGCTCTTCAGGCTCTCTGAGCTCTCCTAGCTTGCCCGGCTTGTCCGGCTTGACTAGCGCGAGTCCTCTCAGTTCCATTCCATCCACCACAACAGTTACTACGACTGTGCTGCAGAATAATTCTGCCCACGACCTTGGTGGCACAACAGATCCGTCAGGGGGAGGCCTACTACCGGTGCAGACGACGCATGGCTTGTCAAGCACCACGACACCGACAATAGTGAGCAGTAGCTCCTCTGTGCCTCCTGTCATACCTCCACCTCCACTGCCGCGGCAAAGCTCTGTGCCTCCTGTAATACCTCCACCTCCACTGCCGCGGCAAAGCAGCTCCTCTGCGCCTCCTGTCATGCCTCCACCTCCACTGGCGCAGCAAAGCAGCTCCTCTGCGCCTCCTGTAATACCTCCACCTCCACTGCCGCGGCAAAGCAGCTCCTCTGTGCCTCCTGTCATACCTCCACCTCCACTGCCGCGGCAAAGCAGCTCCTCTGTGCCTTCTGTCATACCTCCACCTCCACTGCCGCGGCAAAGCAGCTCCTCTGTGCCTCCTGTCGTACCTCCACCTCCACTACCGCAGCAAAGCAGCTCCTTTGTACCTCCTGTCATATCCCCACCTCCACTACCAGTTATCTCGCCACTGAATCCCGTTCAAGTATCGTCGGTTCAGATACAAAAACCGCCTTCCTCGTCCTCGAGTCTGAAGACCAGTACAACCCACCCAATCGAGAATCGCCCAATTACCACCAGCTCCTCCACATCGCTTGCAGCACCAGTCATCACATCACCATCAGATCCCGTCCAACTTTCGTCGATCCAGGTACAACCACCGCCCTCATCACCCGCCAGTCCCAACCCCAACACGGCACTCCCTATCGAGAACCGCCCAATCACCACCAGCAACTCCTCAACGCCTGTACCAATCATCACATCACAAAATCCCATCCAAATACCCTCGGTTCAGGTACAATCACCGCCCCCATCGTCCTCAAGTCCGACCACCAGCCCCTCCACAACACCTGCACAAATCATCACATCACCAAACCCCGTCCCAATACCATCGGTGCAGGTACAACCACCGCCCTCATCATCCTCATCGTCCTCAAACCCTAATACAAATACAAACCAAGCGGGTGGATGCGGCGTGGCATACTCGCAATGCGGCGGTGCCGCCTGGTCAGGACCTGGGTGTTGCCAAGATGGCCTAGTGTGTACGTATCAGAGCTACTGGTACTGGCAGTGTAATCATTCGTAAAGAATGCAATCTGTGGTGGTGTTCTGTTCGTGTTTATATTCGGACAGAGATGAGATGCCACGGTTGGCCGCGGCATTAGCGCGGGAGTTCTGGAATGTCGATAACTTTTTTCCCGTTCTTGGCAATCTTGTGTATATATATATCTACTTATTCTAGGAAGGATACTATACAAAAGTCTTCAAGGGAGATGTATAGGGGCTTTACACAACCGTGAAAGAATAATATGATTGATCCCCCTGGCCATCTTGGACCTACATCACCCAGGCCAGCAGCAGGGCGCTTGCAAGCTTGCCCAATTTGCTGGGAACCGAAACGAAAGTAAGCAGTCCATACGGATGTCATTGACTCCAAAACCACGGAGATTCCCAAGCCCAAACACGCTCCAGCGCCTGGCGCGCCTATTGATGCGCGGCTTGAGAGAATAACTTCAGACTTTGCACAAGCCACGGAAACACCGAGACTTATGTCGAGCCACAGTGCCAAGTTTATTGGATCTCCCAACTTGCGCGCCTTGATAGGGACCTGCGAGATTGTGCGACAGTGATGGGAATTGGTAGATCGGAGCTAGAAGAGATGGCTTTGGGGCTTGTGGGACTACTGTTGGGTGGGCGGCTGATCAATGGGTAGTGGTTTGAGGGCGAAGAAGCTGTATGGACGTGAGTGTCGAATAAGGTAACGATGGAAGACCAAATTGTTAAGATTGCATATTAATCCACTAGCCACAAATTGAGCAAAGTCCACAGACCAGCTGGGATGGAACGGGTTTCCTTCCAGAACCGCCACGAGCTAGACCGGACCACAGCCGGAGAAGAGCCAAATGGCAAAGCTACACATCCATCCACCAGCATAGTCGAGCCAAATCCATCAGACCAGCTATGATTTACCCGCAGACCGGGTTCCGTTCCAAAACCGCCACGATCGAAGCCGGAATACAGCTCAAAAACGGATGCGAGAATCATTCTCCAGCTTTCTAGTTTGTATAGAAAGTCATTCGCCGGCTGCTGAGAGGATCTCGTTTCGGGATCGGCATTCGGATGTGCTTATCGGCGATCTGCCCTTTCATCTTCAAGTCGTTGATCCCTTCAGGGACTTCCCCGTCCATAATATCGCGATTAAGCTCTGTGGCCTCTGATTTCTCTGTTGCCTTGCGGACAGCTTCTCCCATACGCGAGTATAGATATCCTTCGATGTACGCTTTCCGGAGCTCGACTTGCAGTTTGGGCCCTTTTCCAAGGATCATCGTCCTTACCATATCCTGCTGCCACCCTTTCGCGACTGGCTCGCTTCCCTGAACAAGGTTCGCAAGCGTTTGCAAACCGTTTCACACTATTGATGCACTATCACTTTAAATCGTTTAGTGCAGTTTAGTGCGAGGCATCTGGCAAATCGTGCAGTTTGGTGTAGAAGATCTATATCACGATTTGCATTAATACTTTATAGATATCTTGATATTTAGATTAGCTCTAAATACAATCCTGAAATAAATTTAAATACTTCGTCAAGATACGTGTTTTTTTTCTAGCGTCGCCCGAAAAAGAATTTTTGATAAGAAGTTAAGATAAAATACGCATAAGAATTTTATTAACAAATAAAAATTACTATTTAATTTATTATTACTAGATCAATTAATAAGCAATTTAACAATTTAGTAGATTTGATAATCGACTTAGAGTCTATCGAACAACAAAATTCTAAATCTCGAATTTTTTTGTTTATCTTAATTGCACTATTAAAAGACTTTTACTATTAATATATTATTAGTTTAAACTATGCATTTTAGTTTAAAATTTAAAACGCACAATTTAAGATAAAAGTAAACAATTTAATTTAATTTAAGATCTAAAACGCACAATTTACACAATTATAATTCTTGTTTTTAAATAAGATGTTTCTATTAATGCAACTAATTAAAAAGTTAAGATTTAAAGAGTTTTACAACGTAATAAATACTTAGAGATAAACTTTACTTAAGCAATAATAATAGCAAGATTATCTTTGTATTATTTGCGCAATATATTTGCGTTACTACTTTCGAGACTCGAAACAAATAGAAAAAAGAAGACAAAAATATTATTTTTTATATATAAGATATTTAAGTATTAATTATCTCGAAAAACATCTTATTGTTGTTTAAATATGTGCGAAAGAAATTGCTAATAATATAAGATTATCGATAGAATTATCAAAATTGCTTTAAAGTTAACTAATTTTCTTCTATCTAAACAATAGAAGCAAAAGAAGTAAGAGAACAAGTTAAAAAAGTCGAATATATTAAAAAAAAAAGAAAAGAAAGAAGTGCAATAGATAGTTATTATACTAAATAATATATCAAAAAAACTAAATATTGTTTTCTTAATTTCTTTATTCTTAATATTAATTCTTTTGTTCTATAGAACTTTATTATTGCTTTTAAAACTTAAAATAAAGAAAAAAGAAAAAACAAAGATACTATTTTCTATATATAAGATATTTAAACATTAATTATCTTAAAAAATATCTTATTGTTATCTAAATATATACAAAAGAAATTGTCAATAATATAAGATTATTAACAAAATTATTAAGATTGTTTCGAAATTAATTAATTTTCTTTAAATTTTAAGACAATATTGTTAAAATAAAAGTAATAAAAACTAGTAACTTTAATAATAACGTAAAACTTACAAAATAAAATTAAGATTAATTTTAATATAATAAAGATAAATATTAAACTTTTAATAATCTAAAAGCATTATTATAGTCTTTAATATACTAGAATTGCATATCTTAATAATTGTATTACAACGAAAGAAATAACTAATATAATAATTGTTGTAATCTAGTAAACAAAGTCTTTAATAAAAAATATCAATAATTCTTTTTTTATTAAAGATATTCTTCTTAATATTAAATAAAGAATTGCTAAAATAATTAAAGATTATAAGAAATATTTTTCTTAAGAAGACAATTGCACAATTAATATTACTAATAATAATAATCTTAAGAGTTATATCTAATGTAATTGTTAAATCGAATTTTAATTTAATTAAATTAGTTTATTTAACTTTAATTCTAAAATTAGATAAATTTTCTAGTTTAATAGAATGAAGCGAACGAAGAATGTGCGTTAAATATTTAATTTAATTTATTTAATTATGTGACGTTATATAACGTTATATAATGCGCTAATTATATATAATTAACGTAAATCTTGCGTTAATTTAATTAAATTAACGTAAACCTTGCGCTAGTATAATTAAGTTAACGCATAAATAATATAAGATAAAATAAGATAAAATAAGCAAATATTAATGCAATAAAATTAACTTAAGTTTTTGACTTTAACTTAATAAAACTTGATTTTAAAGTCAAGTTTGCATCTTAATTCTAATTTAATTCTACAAGACTTAAGAGAGTAAATCAAGTTAAGAAAAAAGTGTTCGACTTAATTTAACAATTATATTAGTTATATCTTTGCAAAAAGAATTTGTTTTAAAGACAAAAATATTTAATTCAAGTTTATTTATTAAAAATCTAATAAATAACTTAATAATAAATTAATTAACAAAGTTTATATTATTTAAATTATATATTTCTTATATAAATTTGTTTGTTTATAGAATATTTACAAAGACAAAGCAAAAAATAGTATACAAAATAATATCTAATTGTATAAATATATTAAATATAGATAAAATATTTAGTAAAATATCTTGTATAATAACTTTGCGTTTATAAGAAACGTTATTACTTTAATAATATTTAATATTGCGTATAACGCAAAGAAGAAAAAAGCTATTAAAGATTATATAATCGAAATAGTTTCTATTAATATAAGTAGAACAAATATTGCAAATATAATTTTTAATAATTTTTATTTTAATATAATTAAAACTTAAATAAGTAACTTAATATATTAAATATATTAAACATTCTAAATATAAAGAAATCTTATTAATATATAAATCTTAAATATAATTTTCTTATAAATTGTATTTAATTTATCTTAAGTTCTTATTTATTATTACTTTTATTTATTAAACTATCTATAAAAATTTATTAAATATAAGATTGTTTATAGTTGTAATTCTTGTTATTAAGTAATTGCTTACATTGCTTAAAGACGTTTATAAATTTCTTTAATTTAATTATTAAATTAAGTTTTAATAGCAAATTTCTTATGTAATTGAACTTAAGAATTAAATTTAAATAAAAACTTTAAATTTAAAATCTACATAACTTTCTTATATTTTCCTTATATTTTTTCAAAATTATCTTATTCTATAGAGAATTTAGCGCACTTTTAAATAAAAGAAGAATTACTTGATTTAAACTAGTCTACGTAGCGCAATTAACTAAATAAAATTTAAATTAAGTTAAAAATTCTATTTAAATTCTTAGATTAAACAAAAAATTCGTATTAAGACTTGATTTAACGATCACATTAAATCTCTTTAATAATATAACTTTCTCTAATATCTTTTACGAAAGTACTAGCGTAATACTTTAAATATTTTAAGAATGTTTATATTAAATTAACGCGTCTTTATTTTAAGTATTAGCTTAACAATATTACGTTAATTCTTTATTAATAAAGATAACAAAATAAGAATTAATAAGTTTAACATTTATTATAAAGATTAAATTAATCTAAAAGATTAACTTATATAAATAAATATTATTTTATTTTCTATTTAATTCTAGCAAACAAGAAAATAATTTTCGTATTTATATTTTTTAGAGAAAGAAACTTAACATTAATTTAAGTTAAACTTACGCAAGTATTTAAAAAACTATAACAAAAATTCTTGTATAATATTTACAAATTTCGACAATTTTAAGAAAAAACTTTAAAGAATCTTCGGAATATTTAATAAGAAACAAATTGCGAGAAAAATAATTTAACATTTAATTTAATAAATCTTTGCAATAGATTACGTAATAAGATTTTAAAAGCATATTAATTTTATTAAATAAAACAATATTATATTTATAATAATATTTTGATAAAATTTTAAGAAAAATTTTAAGAACAAAATTATACGTAATAGTAAATTTATTAGCAATATATTTAATTTTATTAAAGTAATTATCGATTATAATAACAAGTTATATAAAAGAATTATAAAAAAACAATACAATTAATTTTATAAAATAGCAAAAATCTTCTTTAAATTAACAATTAAATATTATTAAAAAAAATATTATTTTAAATAGAAGTATAATAATCTAAACTATTGTAAGTTTGCATTTATAGAACTAGATTTTACTTAATAACGCAAAGAAATTTTTTTTAGAAAATAATAAAAAAATAAATTCTAAAAAACGTGTTATTTATATAGCAAATCAAGTTACTTTATAAGAGATTATTAATTACAAAATTTAATAAATTGTTAACAAATTAATATTATATTAAGAGAGATATTTAATAGCTAGAACAATATTAGAGAGCAAATTAATATAGAGACAAATATCTTTAAAACTAAATCGAAAAACAATTATTATTTAATAAAGAATTTAAATTAATTATAAAAAGTTCTAAATAAAATATTATTAAACAAAATACTCGCATTTACGCAAAAAATTAATTAAGTACTTTAAAAAACTATTAAATTTTATAGTTTAATTATCGACTTAAATAAAGAGTATAACTAAAAGAATTTTTACAAATATATACAAAAGATATTATAAATTATCTTAAGACTTTAATTAATTTATTAAAGATTATAAACAAATATAAGAAAAAACTAAAAAATAATATTATTACAAAAAAGAATATACTTAATATAATAATAAAACAACTAAATCTTATAATATATGCAAATCTTAATTAAAAATAATTTGTTATAATAACTTATATTAAATTTATCTAAAAAAAAAGAACAAAATTAATTAATTTTCTAGAAAGTTAAAGTTAACAATTTAATAACAAAAAAAAACTTAATATAAATAAACGTTTAAAATAGAAATTATAGCACAAAAATAAAAAAAAGTTTAAATTTATTAATAAAGAATATATTAAAGAAATATAATATATTAGTTTAATAATAACAATTAAATTTAACAATATATAAATAATATTTTATTATATTAATTAAAATTAATAATTGTTAATTTATAGTAATAGTTAATTTTAATATAATAAATAATTTTATAATTAAAGCTTTTATAAAGAAAAAAAAAATATTTTATTTAAAAGAAATTTAACGCTTACAACTTAATAATTGTAAATAAAAATCTATTATTTATAAGAAATAAAAAAGTAAATAAAGAAATAAAACTATTATTAATAACTATTTAGCAATATTATAAGAAACTAATTTTTAATATAATAAAAATAATTACTTATAATATTGTTCTAAAAATGTCTTAATTAAAGCAACACAATTTAGAAATTAATTAAAATATATAAGTATTTAGATTTATACAATATAATTACGTAATTTGTATTTAATCTATATATTAATAATATTAAATAAAAAATAAAAAATTAAATCGAAATTTAATCGCAAGTAATAAACTTATATTTTTGCAAAAAAACAATTTAATAAAGTTTAACTTAATAAATATTAATAAAAGTTAACTAAATTACAAAGTTAAAGTAAATAAAGAAAATTACAATTTTTTTAAAAGTTTTAAATTATCTAATATAATAAAAGAATTGCTAAAATATATATTATAAATATACAATAATTAAAAGTATTTATTCTAGAAAGAGAAAACAACTAAGATTTATCTAAATATTAATTATAAAATTATAAGATTAAACTTAAATTAAACAAGCAATTTATGTTTAAATTTATATATATTTTATTTAAAAAAAAGTTAGAAATACTTTATAAGTATTTGGCAAAAAATAAAAAATAAAAAATTATAAGAAAATTCTAATTATAGATAGAATACTTAATTCTTTTTATATTTAAAAAGAACAAAATTCTTTATTTATATATTAATTATCGAAAGCTAAACAATATTACAATAAAAAATTAATATTTATTACTTAATATTAGCAAACTTTAAAATTAATTATTTAAAGCAAAATATTTTATTAAATTAAACTTATAAAAAGTATATAATTAAATTAGAATAAAAATAGAAAAGAAGTAGAAAATAGCTTTTTATATACAATATAAACTATATAAATATACAATAATATTATTCGAATTTACGAAAATTTTAACAATATATTAAAAAATAATTAATAATATATTATAATAATATTTAAATTAATTTGTTATAATATATTTAAATAACATTATAATTTACTTAAATATCTTAAAAAAATATATAAATTATATTTTTAAAATACTAAAATATTTAAATAAAAAATATCTATATCTTAAATTAAAGAAATGCAAATTTTATTAAAAAGAAATTAATTTTCTTAAATTTATTATTAAACAATATAAAGTACGCATAAATCTTAAAAAACTATAAGAAATTAAAAAATAAAAATTATTAATTAATATTAAGAAAGTTTAATTCTTTCTAAATTTTATAAACTACAATAAGAAGTTTACTAAAAACTACTTTATTAATATAATATTATTAACAAATCTTACAAAGAAAAAGATATTATAAATATAAAAATTAATAAAAAAAAAATTAAATTAAAATTTTAAATTAAAATATTTAAAGAAATTAATATTAAAAATATATAATTTATAATTGTTAAACAAAATTAAAATTAACGTATTAAATTTAGTTATTAATATATACTTTAATTAAAAGTATAAAGATATATAATACTTAATAATATATCTTTCGAAAAAACTTTTATTAATTGAATAAAATTATAACATTTATAATAAAAAACTATTTGCTATTATAATTTCTCTAAAATTATAAAGAATATATATTAAATCATTATTAAAATTATAATTTTTACAAATTACAAAAATCTTTTGTATTAATAATATATTAAATAATTTAACAAAAAATAAATATAATAGTTAAAACAACTCGAATAATATAAGTTTAAAATATAATATATATTAAATAAAAATAATAACAAAGTAAATATATTTAATAAAAAGATAATAAACTTGTTACAACTTTATAAAAAACAAATATATTTTTATTATTTTACTAATAAGTTTAATATCTAGAAACTTTATTTGCTAATTTAATTGTTTTTTCTTTTTATTATTTTGCAAGTTTAATAGATTACAAAGCATATTTTACTCTTTTTAATAAAGAAAGATATTAATAAAGAGTTGCAAGATAATAAAGAAATTGTTTAAATAATATAGAAAAATTAATTATTCGAATAATTGTATTAATATTTAATATAAAGTCTTTACAAATAAATTAAAAAGAAATAAGACAATTTGTAACTTAAAGAAAAAGAAGTTTTCTATATAGAAAACAAGATTTAATAAAAATTCTAATAATTATTAATTAGATATTATTATTAATATATATTTAAAAATATTAATAAAATTGTCTTCAAAAAGTATTGTTTCTTATTCTTGTAAAATTAAAATAATAATAATATTATTAATTGTAACATATTTAAGAGTTTCTTAATTACAAAGAATATTATTATTAATAAAGATATTTTTAGAAAAGAAAAGATTATAAATACGTCTTTAATTGTTATTATAATTTAATATAATTCTAATAATAAATATATATATAGATTAAATAATAAAGTAAATAATATAGTTAAATAACTTGCTTATATTTGTTTATTAATATTAATAATAAATATATTAGAAACTTTGTCTACAAAGATATAATTTGTATTTATATAAAAAATTTGCAAGTTAATATATTTAATTTTAGCGCTTTATATAATTATATCTAAAAAGATAAACATAAAATATTTATTAGAATATTTTTTAAGATATTTGTATTATTTCTTTATTAATAAAGATTTAATTAATAATAAATTAAATTTATTTAATAATATTAAATTATATAAAAAGTTTTTCGATATAAAGATTAACAAGTTCGATATATTAAAGAATAAGAAGAATAATAAAATTATTAGTAATTATACTTTATTAAGATAACAATTAAAATTGTAAGTTTTTTAGCAAAATATATATATATATTTATATTAACAATTAGTATTATTATTGCATTTATTATATTTAGTTTATTAATAATAAATGTTATTTATAATAATTAATAATTTATTTAAGATAAATATTAAGACGTTCTTTGTAAAATTAGTAATAAGATAGAATTTTTGTAAAAGTCTTAATAACAAGAGTAAATCCAATTATTTCTTAAAAATATTAATAAATTTTTACTTTATCTTAAGATAAAATAACATTTAATATAAAGAATTATCTTAATTTATTTAAATAGCGCAAATTACAAATTTCTAATAATATAATCTAGTATAATGTAATCGTTAAGTTAAGTCGAACATTTTTTTCTTAACTTGATTCATTCTTTTAAATCTTGTAGAATTAAGTTAAGATTAAGATGCGAACTTGATTTTAGAATTGAGTTTCGTTAAGTTAATGTTAAGAACTTAAGTTAACTTCGTCGCATTAACATTCGTTTATTTTATCTTATTTTATCTACGCGCTAACTTAATTAAGCTAACGTAGAATCTACATTAATCGCATATAATTAACGTAAATCTTTACATTAACTTAATTGAATTAGCGCGTTACATAACGTTATATAATCGAATAAATTAAATTAAACATTCGATGCGCATTCTTCGTTCGTTTTACTTTGTTAAACTAGAAAATTTGCTTAATCTTAAAGTTAAGATTAAATTAATTAATTTAATTAAATTAAAACTTAATTTAACGATTACATTAATTTAGTAAAGATAAAGATTTTATAATTTATTATATTTATTATATATAGTTTAATTGTTAAATTTAATTTTGCGAAAGAATTGCTAAGTAATTAAACTTAAGAAACTTAACTTTAAAAAATCTTAAATTTTAAAAAATCTTAAATTTTAAAAAATTTATAACTTTCTTATATTTTATATATATTTTATTTTTATTACGTTGTTTTATAAAGAATTTAATGTACTTTTAAACAAAAAAAGAATTACTCGATTTAAACTAGTTTGCGTAGCGCAATTAATTAATTTAACTTCAAGTTAAACAAAGAAATTTATATAAATTTTTAGATTAAATTAAAAAAAATTCATTTAATTTAATTTAACAATTACATTAATTATATATTAACAATAAAAATTTTAATAAAGTTTTAATTTTATTATTAAATATAATACAAAGTTAAGAATAACAAAGATATATATATTAAAAATATAAAGAAAATTTAGAAAATTTCTTGTATTAAGAAAGTTAATTGCGTTTATTATAATAACAAAAAAAATTAATTATTAATCTTATAATATTCTTAATATTTAGTTTGTTATAGAAGATGTTATTTAAATAATAACGCAAAATATTAAAAAATATAATAATAAAAATATTAAATTCGAATACAATATTAATAAAGTAAACATAAATATTTATTAATATTATTAAATTAATAAAAGTTATAGAAGTAAATATATATATATTATTTGTTATTAAGTTTTGCAATTGCAATTCTTAAGCAATAAAAGTTTTTCTTATTGTTGTTATTTATCTTTGTATAATAATTTCTTTTATTATTATCTTAATTTTAAGACAAATAGCGACAATCTTATTATATAAGACAAGATTTTGTATATTGTTCTTAAATTTCTTCTCTTAATTCTTAAACAATAATAACAATAAAGAACAAGAAAATAACAAATAAGAAAACAATAATTAATAATAATAACGTAAGATATTTCTAGATATCTTAATTTAAAACAAATATTAAGTTATATTTTAAAGATAAAATCTTTAATATAAACAATACAACAAATATTGTTATTAACAATATTCGAGAACTTATTAAGAATAATCTTGTTAACAATTTTGTTATTACAAGATATTATTGTACTAATAATATAAATAGATAGTAAAGAAGTTAAAAGCAATCGTTGTAATAATAAGATAAATAGTAAAAGATAAAGCAATTGTAATCAATAATAAGATACGCAATAATGCGAAAAGACAATAATTCAAAAGAGTCGAATGCAATAAGGAAAGAGAGGAAAGAGGGAAGTGCAATGGGCAGTTACCATACTAAATAGTATGACAGACGGCCAAGCACTGCCCCCTTAATCTCCCTCGTCCCCGGCACTAGCCCCCCTGTCCTTTGGGATCGAACGAGCTGGATTTCTCCATTCGATGGAGTTCGTGCAGCATAGAGCCGGTAAACTCGAAATCATCGTGCCAATGCCCGATATCGTGGAAATCCTGCAAGCAACTGTTAGCACAGGAATGGCATACTGGATTAAAGACGGATCGAACCCCAGCCAGCAGATGTGCCTTGGTCAGGTCGTCCATGCTCGACATGATGCCTTTCAAGACTGAGGGTCCGGACGCTGAGGAGTACTTTGCAGATGAGCCAGGAGCTAGGAAATTTTTCGAGGAATGACATAGAAAGTCATCATCTAGAGGATAAGGCCTCTATATAAACCAACAGAGATGGCTGCTAAGCGTTGTAGAATCACAAAAATCACAGCTGATCATCCTTCGAAGCGTCAGCAGACCATAGCGAAGGTTCCACTACATACGATAGAGCGATCAGCTTCTTACAAGGTAGCCTCGAACTGTCATATGCACAGCGCCTGTATCTTCGATGGGCGGCTAGCGATGGGTAGGAGGAGTTCTCCTGCTTCCTACTGTATGTTCCATCGGTTTATACCAGCTCCAGCCGCAGGACGAACCACCATTAACCTCCAAGCGTTGCACAACAAATCATCAGATGATAAATTGTTAGGCGCCCTGGGACGAAGGTGGCCTGAATTTCGGTACACCTGCACTAAAAGGCTCGAAATAGTGAAACGGCAGTCTGGAGAAGGCCGTCTCTCCGCTCATGAGATAAACCTAGATCCATGATCCGTAGTACAGAATCATAGCACCTCAAGGGCTAAGCGCTCAAACTGCTTATCACTGCAGTCGGAAGGCCAAGCTACCGTGCGCATCCCCCACATGACATACCTACACTGTGACCGGTTTGGGACTACCAGTGTACCTCCCAGCGATGGGCGACGAATAACAGGTACTGAGTCCCTTTAGAACCGCCAAAGTCTGCTCACAAGACCTTCCGAACGTTGATCTAGACCGCGGCCCAAAAACTTAAAATTGGGACAGCTCTTTGATATAACTTGCTGTTGCCGTGTTTGTTAAGCTTTAGACATCTCGTCGTCGGCAACTACCTTTCCATGAATCTCGTTCCCAAGTTTAACACCACTGCAAGTCCCAAAATCATAGATATCGCTGCAAAGATGGCCGGCACGCCTCTTACCCAGAAGGCGCTGGACAAGATCCTAGAGCTCAAAGCCAAAGGAGAATCACGATCGTCTATTGGCAAGATGATCGCTGCGACGCACAAACGCAAGAATGACAAAGCCCACGTTGGGGAGCTTGAGAGGGATTTGATATGGATTGACTCCAGGATGTATCACCATCATTGTCAAAACCATAACGGGGTCCTGCAGCAACGAAGCGTGGCTGATAACAAGATTATATAAAGCTGATCCTTGGTCCCGAGTGGACTCCCAAGAGGCTCAAAATTTTGAGGAGTGCTCAAATCCAAGAAGATGCCTCAGGGGGGGCTGAGACTGGCTTAGGTCAGGATCGCCGTCTTTATGAAATACACGTACCGCCTGCTTCTCGAAGGACGGCGATTGGAGGCGGCAGCTACTCAGAAGGGGGAGCTGGCTCACGTGACGGAGTGATGCTTCGGATTTGCGTTCTGTTCGGCCGGAGTTACGAGTTGGATATGGTGACTCAATCTGGCCGCCTGTGTGAGTTTTCTGTATTCGCTGTCCTGGTCTATAGGGGACGGGCAATGAGTGTGTTAGCGCCTAGGGCAGTCAACATCGAAAGGGTGGTCAAAGTGCTGGCAACATTTTTCGGCTACTCTGTTGGGTATGGTTCGGGAAACGAACCAATCTTTGGTTCTTCGCTGTTGTCCTAGGCGCTGGCATGACCTGGTACATAGTTCTTGGCGCTTCTCGAAAGAACGTCCTAGCGGAGATGATAGATTGATGCATGGACGATAAGCCACAGCCAAAGTGTGAGACACCTGCTATCTGTCTGTCAGATATAATCCCGAGCAATGAACACACCGCAAGGGATGTCAGTTCTTTGACGATTCATCGAAATGACCCCGAGGCCACGAGACTATCTATATGGTATAACACTCCCAATCCTACGCTATGCCAAGGATGCTCTAATGCGAAGTCCATTTTTAACCCGGATTACCCATTCCTTTACCCCATTTATTACACACAATACCCTGGAATACCCAGCTCGTCAGCCACGGCCCGATGTAACTTGCTGGCACCGTAGCCTGCACGATGTCTTGCCCAGCACCACAATTCTCCATGGCGAAAGACGATTCTCGATCGCAATCCGTGTATTCATGGAACACATCCATGTTCACCAAATCCCACGTACAGATCTTCATGTTCGAAATGCACTGGGTGTTCCAGACACCGGTCGTCGTGGTGAGGGAGGATCCTGGTGCATTGCCTTGAGTGGATCCTGAGGCGTCCGCGCAGAATTGGCTGTTCATGAAAAGAAGCTGGGGAGTTGTTATTCCTTGGTTGAACAGGGATACCAGAGGCTCGGTGTAGTTGATCAGCATATCTTTCATCGACTCCAGACCGTAAGAGATGTGATTCGTACTGTCGTACCACCAGCTCCCGCACATGCCCCATTGGTCGTAGCCGTGACCGCATCCAGTGTCGTACTGAACGGCGCTGCCATTGAGCTGGAGCTGGTTGACATCAGTATCTAGAGCTCTGGTGATGATCGCGTGGTCGTTCTGAAGGGCCTGTGAGACGATATAGGTGTTCAACGACAGCGTAACGTTTTGAGTGAGGGTGTTCAGATTCTCAATCTGCGTTGAGAAGTATCCGTCATGGACGAAGTCAAAGAAGATGGAGAAGTTACTCATTACCGAGACGACGGAGCTTTGGATGTTGGTCTGCAGCTGTGATACGATCCTGGCAAGATCGCTGCCCAATTCGGCGACTTGCACTTCGGTATCGCTTATCTGGCCTCTATCAATTAGATTCCGTGATAATGTCGGCGCGTTTTGGATGGCCCGTAGGAGGTATTCCCCTGGCGCTTGGGCTGCCAAGCCCTCGATTTTCTGTCCCAGTAACGGCAGTGCGGCTGCGTAGCCACTGGGGCTCAGAAGTCCAAAAGCCCACGCCAGTCCTGCAAGAAGGTCCATAATGGGGAATGACTTCGGCAGTGGCACGTTCAGCGTGCGCGCGATTGTGTTGACATTATCGGCTGCAAGACCATTGGCTCCACCAACGGCCATGTAGTAGGTGAAGAACCAGTTCTGTATGTTCCAGATATTGAAAGCAACGTAATATGTCTGTGCCCCATTCGTGTGCCCAACGAAAGTCTTGGAGTCAGGGACCGGGCACTGGCTCCTACCGGTAAAAGACGTGCAATTCGCCCCTGCTCCGACTTCCAGGTATAAAAAGCAGTCAGCGAAGCCCATGACCTCGTTGTCGCACTTCTTTTGATTGAATGCCACCCAGTCGCTGAGGTAGCCCGTCACATTCAGGACTTCCCAGCATATTTGATACTGGTGAGCTGCAAAGTCCAGGCAGTGCGCTTGATGGTCTGCGGTTGCATTAGACTCTAGGTACGACGCACCTCTGTCGGGGTCCACGTTTGACGTTTGAGGAACGCTGGGAGTGGAAAAGGAGTTGGTAGTCAAGGAGAGATTTCCAGGGTTAACTGGTGTGTTAGGATCGCAAGCCTGAAAACCAGCAGAATCCGAGGTATGAGGATTGGACGTGCCACCGGAGGCGGGAGGAGACGGGCATGCCAGATTGGGAAGGATCGTTGTGCTTGACGGTTGCGGTAGTACATTGACAACAACAGCCGACTGGCTTGCTTGTATTGCCGTGGGTATGCTTGTTGATGTACTGGAAGATGAGCTTGATGACATAGCTAAGATAGAAATTACGAATGGGTTTGCGTAAGCTGATGCACGAACGATTGGAGACGAGGGCAAGGACGTTGAGCTCGTGTTCCAGCTAGCTGAACCGCTTATCAAAGTCTTGACCGAGGAAGACTCGTTCGTTGGTGGACCTACGACATTATCTGTGGTGGCTTTGGCGAAGCTGTTGATGCTAATGTCATGGTTCGCGGATGACGATGTTGGAGGTGGCGTTGATATTGGTCCCCGCGAGAGCACCGTAGACATTCTTGCGGATGATGGTGTCGTGCTTCTCACGTTATTAGAATAGCTGGAAAATTGAGAAGACATGATGTTGTTTGATGGGACGGAGTTGTCGGCGAAGCTAATTGTTTGGCTAACAGAGGTGGAAGCCGGAACAGAGGGAGAAGTAGAGCGTCCGCGGCTCGTAGAAGTGTTGTGTACCACGGCTGCAGGCGGTGACGATAAGTAAGGAACAGTGGTATCGGTCTTGGGGCCAGAGCACTCCCAAGCTTCACCCAGAGGCGTCCAACTATCATTAACGGGAGTTCGGCATTGCGACCACCAAGGGTCTTTGCAGATACACTGGGCTCCTCCGGCACAGACCTCATTACTATTGAGGCCACACTGGTCCCAAAGCGGGATTTGTCGTGCTGCCGAAATTGATGACGGTGTTGGGGTTTGAAATACCGAGTATAAGGTCGATACAGGCACAGCGTCTCCGACCGTCAATGTTCGTCTTTTGAGGATCATCGCTCCTATGTTGGGGATAAAACATAGGAAGAGAGGTGTGTAAAACAATAATCGCCAATGGCATGACTTCGTCTCCCATAGACGAGAGCGCATTGCTCTCAATGTCCAATCAGATTTCCAGGAAAAGATTCACTATTGGAAAGTGCCAAGCTAGCACTCAAAAGGGTGATCGGTGATCCTGTTGACGACAGCACTGATAGAAAGAGAAGGTTTGTTTCAGTAACGACAGTTGATCACAGCATGCTGAGATTCGAAAGACAGGATGATCTAGAGTTATATGTTGGCATTTGGCAGACGTGGTGAGCAGATCTATGAACATGGTGCCGAGCTTCAACTTTTGGTTGGACAAGAAGCGGTCGAGGTATTTCCGTAGTGACTCAGGGTGCTATAAAGAAGGTACGGGTTCCTGTGAGATTGGTAGATCAGGGAACCAAAGGAACGGGACGATGATGATTATCCATCTTAGAGTGACCGGAGGCCGCCTTTCTAGGGATTTGAAACGAGAGAAAGGTCTGCAGGAACAATGAAGATCACCATGCACAAGCAGCACGTGGAGCGAGGCTGGCAAGGGAAAGACCATTTAACTCGCGAGGCTTGGCTGAACCGTGGATACTCTGGACAGTCTAGCGCGATAAGCAAGGCAGCCCCATTTGAAGGCTGTGGGTATGACAGAGTGGGTTGGGTATCCACTCGTCTTTGTTGGCGATTCGGGTAGGTCGTGGGAGGTTGATGAAACACTCATCATCTCGATTCTGTTTCCCGTGTCAGCGCACGTGGAAGAGAACTCCAACAGGACTTGTCCAAGATACCCTCTCAGCTCTGCGACCGTCCGGCGCGTTGCCGTCCTTCGGGTCTCGGAAGATTTCCGTGGATATTCGCGTGGGATGAATTGAAATTGGGCGTGGGGCCTTTGGTTCCCTTCCTTCTTCATCCGCTCCAGTCGACGTGGGCTTCTCCTATTTGCGCGGGTTGCGTATGAGTCCACTACTTGTGAGGTATATGTCGGCTGATGATCCTCCTCGCGCTGTTAACAGCCAAATCAGCTTGAGGCAATGGTCGGCAATATGAAAGGCTCAACCAGGTAACTGCAGACTCAAAAAGCATCCTCTGATGAGATTCCCTGGAATTGTACTTTGAACGATTCGTTGCTCAACCAAAGAGACTGTACTGTAGGATCAGAGATGTCGCGTTGATCATACTTTAGGGATCGAGGTATTTTTAGACCCTGCTTAGCCGACGGCACTAGAGTACGCTTGAATAGCCGCTCTGCCGCGCAAGCACGTGCCGGCATGATTGGATGATAGATTCCTCTATCACGACCTTCAAGGCGTACGTATTGGCAAATCTTTGCCCTGCTGTCTTGGATGGGCTCCTTGGTTGTGAAGGTAATAGTTCTAGCTCATGGTCTCTTGCTTTCCATTTTGAGGCCAGAATCCGGCGTAATGCTGCCAAGATCAGGATCAGGGTATTAATCAATTTCATCTGAGCACAATCTATCGAACCCAGCATTGAAGACCTTGAGCGACTGGTCTTGAGCAGGTTGTCGCGTTGGAGTCTCGAATCCGCGCTTGAGGATGTTGAACGATGCGCCTGAGAGAGTCCTCGTGTTTCAGAAATATGTGGTAATCCTTCCACGATCTCCACTGATCAAGGGCTTTAATTCTTATATGACAAGTCGTCCACGATTCGAGCATGGTTCCCTTACAACATTTTCAAGTGGAGAGTGAGGTGCCTTTCGTCGGTCTCTTTGTTTTCAAGTCTCTCAAATGAGTACAACCGCATGCAAGCAGCTCTCTGCCGATCTTAGACCGCTTCTCTGCGTATCATACAGGCGAATAGCGACAACAGGCGGCAAGCGCAGACATGGAAGTGCTCGAGACCGCCTGAATCCGTCGCGCACTACATATGCTGTCAGACACTCGACAGCCCATGTGCTGCGATTGTGGGCAAGCCATCTGCCGCCCATACAGCTGGAGGTCAAAAACCCTTGTAAGAGGCTGTACCGTAAACACTGACTCTTCATACGTGTCATTTTCCTCCCAGTCAAAATAGTCTACCACGCCTCTCTCCTCATCAGATCGGTCCCTAAGCCGCCCTCAGGATGTGGAGACACTCGTCACTTGTCAACTGCCTCATTTCAATCTCTGGGTTTCTTATCGAGCTTTCATACTGCGTTCCAACCTCTGCCAACCAGACTGCACCAGCAATAAACAGCAGACAGACATATGGCTGTTTCTCATATCGACCCGCCCCTCCGGCTTTAGATAGAACAGCACCAGTGATGGAGTGTGCCCGGGCTCTCCTACAGTTTCCCAAAAACGCTCCTCCCGGTAAGTCTCGCCCCTTCAATGGTTCGGTCTTTACCAGCCGAGCAATAGCTATAAGATGTCCTCCATGATGTAACAGAAATGCGAGGGACGACTGGGTGCAATCAGCGCTAACATCTTTACAATGAGACAGCTCGATTCCAACAGCTCCCAGGCCATAGCCCCCACCGCTACTATCTTCCACAGACGCAATTCGGTCCTGCACATGTCCCCAACAGCTGCGCCGTGCAGGTCGAGATTATGGAACTACCTTCAAGACACGACGAGACAAGCTCGTGGTCCGCCATCACAGCGATGGGATCGTTACTCATACAGGCGTGTAGTATTCCAGGGAGCGGAGCTGTGGGGGGATGGACGCTCGCAGGAGATGATAATTACATAAGAATCACTATTGGCAACTCGAGATATCTGGCTTCGGCGGGTGCGAGCAGCATTGAACCAACATCTACAACTGCTAGTGCGAACAACAATGATCTAATTGTGTTGGGATTGAATAGCAACGTAGCATCGACAAATACTATAATGGCAATGTGAAACTTTCGATGTCTTTAAATAGACATCTCAAGTCAACGTATTCGAGTCGTTCTCAATGCTTCTTGTAATCTGTCTATCTTGTTAACAAGTAGAAAATAATATTGTCTTCGTATCTTATTATATATATATAAACGATAGATATTTAAACTCTTGATCAACTTATGTATCACAATAATATAGATCGTCAATTAATCTTTAATGTTATATTCGAATATCTCTTAAAGTAAACATTACTTATTTCTTCTAGATTAACAATCTATATATAATAACTAACTTGTAAAGAGAATAATTCTCGAGAAAAAAATATTACAAAAAACAATTAATAGAAAGATAAAATTATATTATTAAGTAAATTTTTTCTAAGAAACAACTAAGAAATTAATAATTTAAATTTTCTAGAAATTTGTATCTTTATTTATAAAATATTTTTAAACTTTTAATATTTATATAAGAACAAATAACAACTTAGATAATAAAAGAAAGTTTATCTTAATAAAATTAAAAAATATAAAAAGATAATTAATTCTTGCATATTTTATTTTAATAAATATTATATTTATTTTCGATAAATATATATTTAATAAAATAGATTAATCTTTTTAATATAATATTATTAAATTTCTTAAATTTATCTAATGTAATTGTTAAATTAAATTAAATATTTTTTTCTTAATTTAATTTATTCTCTTAAGTTTTGTAGAATTAAACTAGAGTTAAGATATAAATTTAATCTTAAAATTAAGTTTTATTAAATTAATATTAAGAATTTAAGTTAACTTTATTGCGTTAATATTTGCTTATTTTATTTTATTTTATTTATATATTAATTTAATTAAGTTAGCGCAAAATTTATATTAATTTAATTAAATTAATATAAAATTTACGCTAATTATATATAATTAATACATTATGTAATATTATATAATTAAATAAATTAAATTAAGCGTTTAACGCATCTTATACGTTTAATCTATTTAATTAAACTAGAACTTTTATTTAATTCTAGAATTAAAATTAAATAAATTAATTTATTTAAATTAAAATTTAATTTATTAATTATTATTATAAATTTAGTTTAAAAACAAAGTAATATATTATTTATAATATAATATATAATACAAAGCACAATTATTTATATATTTAATAACAAATTAAGTAAATAAGATTTTTTTTTTAATATATAAATTTTTAAATATAAATTTTTTATAAATTATGTTTAATTTATTTTAAATTTTTACTTATTATTACTTTAATTTATTAAATATAAGATTATTTATAATTGCAATTTTTGTTATTAAGTAATTGCTTATATTATTTAAAAACATTTATAAATTTCTTTAATAATATAATTTTTTTTAATATTTTTTGCGAAAGTATTAACGTAATACTTTAAATATTTTAAGAATATTTATATTAAATTAATGCGTCTTTATATTAAATTAATGCGTCTTTATCTTAAATATTAATTTAATAATATTACGTTAATTTTTTATTAATAAAGATAACAAAATAAGAATTTATAAATTTAATATTTATTATAAAAATTAAATTAATTTAAAGAATTAATTTATGTAAATAATATAAAATTATATAAAAATATATAACAAAATATTATTATATTAACGCATTAAAGATTATATTATATATAAAATTATAATTTAGAAAGATATTAATTTGTAAAAATTTTAGAAGAAAATTCTTAAAATTTTTTTTTTATATAATGTTAAATCGTTATTATAATAATTTAATATTAATAATATATTTATTAATTATTAAGAATTAATATTACAATTATTTTTCTCTTTTAAATTTTAATCTCTAGAATTAATATATTATAATAACGTTTTATTTGCACAATTACGTTAATCTTTTATTAAATTTTCTTTAGAATTTTCTAAGTTTTAATTAAATAATAAATAATATTTTATATTTTTATATATAATGTATTTTCTAATTAATATATTTTCTTATTAAAATTTAAAGACGTTTATAAAAGAAATTTTTTAATTTTTTTCTTTATTTTTTTTAGATATTTAAGAAAGAATTAAGAAGTAATAATAGTTTCTTTTGTGTATTATTATAAAATATTATATATTAAATTTAAATTAATAAATAAAAAAAAAAATTATTATTTTATTTTAAAGCGTAAATATATTTTTAATTGTTATATTATTGCGTTATTATTATAATAAATATTTAATAATAATATATTATAATTTATTTAAATCTTATAAATTCTAAGTTTAATTTAACTTATTATTTAAGTAAATTATTTTAATTTTCTTTATTTAACTTAATTAAATTAGCATAATTAATTCGAAAATAATATTTATTAATAATATTATTATAATTTTTTTTTTATATTATTTTTCAATTAATAGTTAATAGATAAATGCGATAATTTTTAGATTATTCTAATATTAATAATAATATGACGCATAAATCTTGCATTTAATATAAGTTTTTTTAGTTATTTTAATATATTATAATTTTTTTTTAATAAAAATAATTATAAGTTTTTATTAATTTTTTATTATTATAATAGCGAATCAATTATATAAGTAATATTTTGACAAAATTTTATTATAAATAAAATTAATAAAAATAACAATATTAATTAAAATAATTCTTTTTATTTTTTTTGTTTGTACGTAAATACAATGTTTCTCTTTTTTTTATTTTTACTATTTATAATGTTTTATTTATATTAATAAAAATATTAATTATTAAATATATTTTTAACTTTTATTTGCTTTGCGATCTAATAATATATAATATATTAAGTAAAAAAATATTTGTTATAAATATTGCGCTTTAAAGCGCAAAATTATAAATTCTTTATGTATTTTTATATTTAATTTAATTTATTAATATATTTCTATTATTATTTAATATATTTAGCAAATTAATATTTTATTAAAGTTTAATATATATATTTTTAATAAAAATAATAAAGTTAATTAAATTACGTTTACTTTATAAGTACTATATTATTTTATTATTTTATACGCATAATAATAAAAAAATAAATTAATTTTACATTTAATTTATAAGAATTTTTTAATTAATATTAATATTAAGTTAAATTATTTATACAATAATTAATCGAAAATATTTAATATAATGTGTTATAAAATAAATTCTAGGGTTAGGGTTAGGGTTAGGGTTAGGGTTAGGGTTAGGGTTAGGGTTAGGGTTAGGGTTAGGGTTAGGGTTAGGGTTAGGGTTAGGGTTAGGGTTAGGGTTAGGGTTAGGGTTAGGGTTAGGGTT
>JAABUZ0100000621.1_pt1 | contig 84179 bp, 82 predicted proteins | sample 5562091 | NCBI WGS metagenome assembly JAABUZ01 (sample SAMN12813069, study PRJNA571459) | rock metagenome | isolation source: Antarctica rocks | place: Antarctica: Victoria Land, Linnaeus Terrace sud | collected 2015-12-21
GCGCCCGAAAGGAGCCACCCCCGTGAACCCAGATCCTTCGGCCCCCGTCCGGGCCACCGAGAACGGTGCGGCGCCCGACGCGGGCCTGCTGGCCCGCGTCGGCGGCTGGCTGGCGACGAGCCACTGGAGCCTGCTGAGCGCGCGCAGCATCCTGAGCATCGGCAGCGTCCTCAGCATTCTGAGCGTCAACTCCGCCGGCAGCATCCTCAGCATCGGCTCGGCCGGCAGCATCCTGTCGATTGGCAGCGCCGGCAGCATCCTGAGCATCGGCAGCGCCGGGTCGGTGGGCAGCATCGGCGGCCGCGGCGCCCGGTTCAATCCCCGGCCCGGGCGGTCCCGCCGCTGACCCGGCACCGTCTACCCGTGCGCCACTATCGCGCCCAGCGCTGACACGGCCTCGTCTATGGCACCGCGGTCTGAGGGATCGTGGCTATCTGGTCGCAGGCGTCGAAGACCCGCAGCTGCTCGAACAGGCGGGCCGGCTCCGGCTGCGGGTCGTCGGCCGCGTCCGTGACGACTTGTTCTGTCCCGTTCTGCCCCGTCAGGGCGTCGCGTCGGCGGCGAAATCGTCTGCGAAGTCCCAGGTGCGCAGATCGACGGCGCCGGCCTCCAGGCGGATGACCACGCCCTGGCCGTCCGAGGCGGCCGCGTAGGCCGTCCCGGCCGCCTGGCCCAGGTAGCGCACAGCTATACGCCGCAGCGCCTCGGCGTACGCGCCTTCGGCCACGAGCCGGGTCACGCTGCGCACCTCGACGCCGCGGTAGGGGGGCCGCTGGTCGTACAGCACGAGGCTCGCCCGTGGATCGCGCCGCACGTGGCGCACCTTCACATCGTCAGTCCCAGCGCAGATGTTGAACCCGCCATCGTGCCACTCGTGCCAGACGGGCGAGAGGAGCACCGTGCCATCCCGGCGGTAGGTGGCCAGGGTGGAGACGATAGGCTGGTCGAGCAGGTCGCCGAGCTCCTGGAGAGGGAGGTTCCGTCGCACACCGGCAGGCTACCAGAGTCGCGTCGGCTTCAGACACAGGCAGTGGTGAGCTCGAGGAACTCGGCGGCGCCGATGAGGCCCAGGATGGGCCGGACCACGATGGGCACCGCTTGTCGGCGGCGGTCGCGCACGACCCGCGGCTGGGCGACGTGCACGCGTCGGCCCCTGATCTCGAGGTCGCAAGCGCCGGCTGCCAGGACGTTCTGCACCCAGTCGGCCCGTGGGCCGTAGGTCAAGGCGACCACGTAGCCGCCCGGCCGGCCGAAGACGGCCACGGGGGTCCGGTAGAGCGCGCCCGAGCGGCGCCCGCGGTGGACGACAATGGCGGAGCCTGGCAGCCAGCCGGCGACCCGGCGGCCGAGGACGTTGGTGGCGTGGCGGTTGAAGCGGGCCAGCCCGCGGGGCAGAGGCATGGGTCTCCAGACCAGAAGGATGGCACGCCTGGCGGCGGCGCGTGAGATCGCGAGCCCCATACGATCACCCTGCAGGAGGAGGAACGAGCCATGAGCGCCTTCACACTTACGGAGATCGACTATCTGCAGAGCCAGGTGCTCGGCCGCCTGGCCACGGTCGGCGCCAAGGGCGAGCCGCACGTGGTGCCGGTATCGTTCCGCTACAACGCCGAGCAGGACACCATCGACATCGGCGGCCACGACTTCGCCCAGCGCAAGAAGTTCCGCGACGTGCAGCGCGATGGCCGGGTCGCCTTCGTGGTCGACGACGTAGCCTCGGTCACGCCGTGGACGCCCCGGGGCATCGAGATTCGCGGCGACGCCGAGGTGCTGAGCACCGGCGGGCAGTCGGTCCAGCCGGGCTTCGACCCCGAGATGTTCCGCGTTCGGCCGCGCCGCATCGTCAGCTGGGGCATCGACGGCGACGCCTTCCACCCCAACGCCCGGTCGGTCCCGTAGCGCGGGTACCTGTGTGCCGGCGCCCGCGCGGCGGGACGCGGTGCCATACTTGCTGGCATGGACTATGGCATGAATTACTACGAGACCTTCATCGCCGTGGCGGACGACTGCCCGGCGACGACGGGTGTCATCCCGGCGCCCCGGAGCGGGCGTAAGACCGTCGCCGTCGTCCAGTACGAGCTGATCGCCGAGCAGCCGTACACGCTCACGCAGGAGGACGTGCTGTTCGAGACGTGGCGCCGCCAGCAGGACCCGCCGCCGGCTGGCGACCCGGCCGGCCTGCGGGCGGGCTTCTTCGCCCAGTCCCGCGCCTGCCTGCGGGCATCGCCACTGCCGAAGCAGTACGGCTGGGGCCTCCACTTCGACAGCGCCGGCCGCGTCGCCCTGTGCGCCGTCGGCTCGGACGACTACGCGCGCCTGTCGGCCACCAACAACGGCACGACAGTGCTGAAGGCCATGCGCTCCCGCCGCTCTTGAGCCCTGAAACTGACCGCTGATCCTCGTCCTGGCGGTTCAAGCGGTTAAAATTGTCGTGTCGTGATTTTATTTGCGTGCCTGCGACACATTTAGCGAAGCCGTGCCCCGCGGTCGCCCGTCACGGGCTGCCAGCCACGCTCGTCTCGCGGCGGAGGTTGCCGAGCTGCGCGCTCGCCTTGGCGGTTTACCCGCGCCGGAAGAGGCCGAAAGCATCTGGACGGACATCTGGTACCAGGAGGCCCACCACTCCACGGCGATAGAGGGCAACACCCTCGTCCGCAAGCAGGTCGAGGTCCTCCTTCGAGAAGGCCGGGTCGTCGGCGACAAGGAGCTCCGCGAGTATCTGGAAGTCCAGGGGTACGCCAACGCAGCCAGGTGGGTCTACAGCCACGCGCTCGCTCCCAGTGCATGGACGACCGGCGCGCTCATCTCGCTGGCCGAGGTGCGGCATGCGCACGCGCTCGCTATGGGCCCGGTCTGGCAGACCGCCCCGCACCCGACGGCGACGGCCAGCGAAGGTCCCGGCCAGTGGCGGCAACACGATATTCACCCCTTCCCCGGTGGCATGGTGCCCCCACCCTGGACCGACGTGCAGGCTCGGATGACCGACTGGGTGGCTGACGCCAATGCGCTCCGGTCGGCGCCAGGCCCCATCGCTGAAGCTGTGGCGCACGTACACGTGGCGTTCGAGCAGATTCACCCTTTCCTCGACGGCAATGGGCGTACCGGGCGGCTCCTCACCAACCTGCTGCTGGTTCGTCTTGGCTACCCGCCCGCGATCATCCAGAAGCGTGAGCGCAGCCGCTATCTCTCCGCCCTGGCCCAGGCCGACCATGACGACGTTCGCCCACTGGGCGAGCTCTTCGCCCGAGCCATCCTAGACAACCTGAACCGCTTCATCCTGCCCGCCGTCGCTGGGCCCGCCAGCCTCGTTCCTCTCGAGGCGCTGGCGACCCCGGACGTGAAGGTGGCAGCTCTGCGCAAGGCCGTGGAGCGTGGCCGTCTCCGCGCCACGCGCGCTCCCAACGGGACGTGGCGCAGCAGTCGGCTATGGGTCGACGAGTACCAGTCGCGACGGTGGACGCGGAGGGTGTAATGGAAGCAGGTGGTGAGCGGTCCCCTGTCAACCGGGAACCAGGTTGGCGGCCCAGTCGAAGCTGAGCTGCTCGGCTTGCTCGATCACCGTCTGCACTGCCCTCGCCTGCTTGTCGGGGGGATAGCCGTGCTTGCTCAGCACACGCTTGACGTACACCCGGAGCTTGGCCCGGGCGCTCTCCTTCAGCATCCAGTCGATGGTCGTGTTGCGCTTGACGGTCTCGACCAGCTCCCTGGCGATTGCGCGGAGAGTCTCGTCACCGAGCACGGCCACGGCGCTGTCATTGGTGCCGAGCGCGTCGTAAAACGCAATCTCGTCGTCGCTCAGCCCGAGAGCCTGCCCACGGTCCTGGGCGGCGCGCATGTCCTTGGCGAGCTGGATGAGCTCTTCGATGATCTGCGCCGTCTCGATACCACGGTTCTGATACGCCCGCAGGGCCCGCTCCAGCATCACGGCGAAGGAGCGCGCCTGGGCCACGTTCTTTCGCGCCTGGGTCCTGATGCCGTCGGTCAGCAGGCGTTCGAGCAGCTCGACGGCCAGATTGCGCTGCGGCAGGTCGCGCACCTCGGCCAGGAACTCGTCGGATAGGATGGAGATGTCCGGCCTGGCCAGACCAGCGGCGGTGAAGATGTCCACGACGCCCTCGGGTGTGACGGCCTTCGACACCAGCTGGCGCACGGCGTGGTCCAGCTGCTCGTCGGCGAGCGCGCGGTCCGCCGAGCCCTTCGCCAGCGTGCCGCGCACTGTCTGGAAGAAGGCCAGCTCGTCGCGGATGCGCAGCGCTTCCTCGTGCGGCACTGCCAGGGCGAAGGCGGCCGATAGATCGCGCACGGCCGGCAACAGCCGCGCCTTGCCGTCCCGCTGGCCCACGATGTGGTTCACAGCATTCTGGAGCCCGGTCGAGCGCTGGGCCGCGCTAGCCGTCAGGTAGGGCGTGTAGTCAAAACCATGGAAGAGGTTTTGCACGACTTCGTACTTTTCGAGCATGGCCGCCACGGCGTCAGCCTGGTCGAGCGTCTGCTTGCCGCGGCCGCCACCCTGGGTGTAGGCCGCCAGCGCACTCTTCAGCTGGTCCGCCAGGCCCAGGTAGTCGACCACCAGCCCCCCGGGTTTGTCGCGGAAGACGCGGTTGACGCGGGCGATGGCCTGCATCAGACCGTGGGCTCGCATGGGCTTGTCCACGTACATCGTGTGCAGGCTGGGCACGTCGAAGCCTGTCAGCCACATGTCGCGGACGATCACCAGATCGAGCGGGTCATCGGGGTCCTTGAAGCGGTCGGCCAGCGCCTTGCGACCGCCCTTGTTGCGAATGTGCGCCTGCCAGTCCGACGGGTCCGAGGCGGAGCCGGTCATGACGACCTTGATGTGGCCGGTGGCGTCGTCGTCGGAGTGCCAGGTTGGGCGGAGCGCGACGATGGCGTTGTAGAGGTCGACGCAGATGCGACGACTCATGCAGACGACCAGGCCTTTACCCTCCATGGCGCCGAGGCGCTCCCCAAAGTGGTCCACGAGGTCCTGGGCGACCTGTGCGATGCGCTTGTCAGTGCCAACCACCGCCTCGAGCTGGGCCCACCGGCTCTTGAGCCGCTCCTTGCGCGCCTGCTCCTCGCCCTCGGTCACCTCCTCGAATTCGGGGTCGATCTTCGGCCGCTCCGACTCATTGAGCGCGAGCCTGGCTAACCGCCCTTCGTAGTAGATCGGGACGGTGGCCCCATCTTCGACCGCCCGCTCGATGTCGTAGACGCTGATGTAGTCGCCGAAGACGGCGCGGGTGCTGGCGTCGGTCTGGTCGATGGGCGTGCCGGTAAAGCCGATGAAGGAAGCGTTCGGCAGCGCGTCGCGCATGTGGCGGGCGAAGCCGTCGATGAAGTCGTACTGGCTACGGTGCGCCTCGTCGGCTATGACCACGACGTTGCGGCGATCGGTCAGCAGCGGGTGGCGGTCGCCCTTCTCCTCGGGGAAAAACTTCTGGATCGTGGTGAACACCACGCCGCCCGAGGCGACCTGGAGCAGCCGGCGCAGATCGGCCCGATCCCCTGCCTGGACAGGGTTCTGGCGGAGCAGCTCGTGGCAGCGGCTGAAAGTGCCGAAGAGCTGGTCGTCGAGGTCGTTCCGGTCGGTGATCACGACCAGGGTGGGGTTCTCCATAGCGGGCTCGAGCACGATGCGGCCCGCGTAGAAGGCCATCGTGAGGCTCTTGCCTGACCCCTGGGTGTGCCAGACCACGCCGACGCGCTTGTCGCCGCGCTCGCCGGTGGCGCGCGTGGTCTCCGCCACCGCCCGCTGGACGGCGTGGAACTGGTGGTAGCCGGCGATCCTCTTCTCGATCTTCGCCCCGTCCTCTTCGAACACGACGAAGTGGCGAACGAAGGCGAGCAGACGGCGCGGCTCGAACAGGCCCTCGATGAGCACCTGGAGTGGTGGCACGGTGGCCGGGGCAAGGTCCTCGCCGGCGATGGTCCGCCAGCGCATGTAGCGCTCCTTGTCGGCGGTGAGCGAGCCAACCCGTGCCTCGAGCCCGTCGGAGATCACCAGGAGCTCGTTGAACTGGAACAGGGACGGGATGTCCGCTTTGTAGGTCTGGAGCTGGTTGAAGGCGCCCCAGATCGAGGCGTTCGGGCTGGCCGGGTCCTTCAGCTCGAACACGGCCAGGGGCAGCCCGTTGACGTACACCAGGATGTCTGGCCGGCGGCGATTTTTGCCGCTCTTGCCGCTCTCCACGATCGGCAGCTGGTTCACCACCAGCCAGTCGTTGGCCGCGGGATCGGTGACGTCGACCAGCCGTACCCGGTCGCCCCGGATGGTGCCTTCGCGGGTGGTGTACTCGACCTCGACGCCATCGACGAGCGCCCGGTGGAAGGCGCGGTTGTCCACGACGAGCGAGGGCGAGGCGCGGCGGCTGACCTTGCGGAACGCCTCGTCCTGGGCATCGGCGGGGATGGCCGGGTTCAGCCGGGCGATAGCTGCCTTCAGGCGTCCCGCCAGGACGATGTCCGCGAACGACGCCCGCTCGGCTGCCGCCTCGCCCGGCGCGATGTGCGGCCCGTGCAGCACGGCGTACCCGAGCCCCTCGAACCATTCGAGGGCAGCCTTCTCGACGTCCGACTCGGCCACGAACCTCGCCGCGGCGGTAGCCATGTGGCGCTCTATCCCCCGCCGTCGACTGCCGGTGTTGGAACGACGTCTAGCAGCGTGTAGTCGCTGGCGTCGAGCGTCGTCACTAGCGGGTTGAAGACGGAGCACATCTTTTTGTGTGAAGCGAGTAGCGCGATGTTCTCGTCCTGAGCCAGCCATGGAGTGAAATGGATTGACTTCTCCTGCCAGACCGACCGCAGCTCGACCCGTTCCAATCTGGCGAGCGGGCGATTCGCCGATGGAGGCGCCTGAGAGAGCGTCACACGGCTGCTCCTACAAGTGACTCAGCGTGGCGCACCTTCATCTCGCCAGAGAGCAGCTTGGGAAGTAGAGTGTCACGAAGAACAGCAAGCGTCCGAGATTCGCGCAGATTACTCGTTATCCTCGCTCGGAGCGTCTGTACGACAGTCAAAAACGCTTCGAGCACTGTGTCCGGCGGCAGTAACATCGCAGCGGCGGTAATCACCTTTGCGTTCATATTAGCCTGAACCGAGCCACTCTTGGCGCCTTGCACATACTCAAGATAGCTGTCCGACCTGAGGTAGTAGAAAAGATAATAAGCCAATGCCAATGACTTCGTCTTAAGACGGATCAGATACGATGCGAACACAGCAAGGACATCGTCCTCAACAATAGCCGCCTTACCTGGATCCGCCATGCGGGAAACCAGAATGTCGCCGATGTGTAAGCGGTAACGATCTAGTAGGCGAGGGTCGATCTCGCAGTAGGGAACCGCGGACCAATCTACCCATGGCTGCTTATTCATGTCAGTGACCCGCAACAACCTTGGACCAACTGCCTGATCATTGCCGCTGGCCGTATAGCCGTATTGGGTGGAACACATATCCGAGACGCGAACGCAGCGCCACCCCTCAGGGATCTGACTGGACGTTGCAATCTGCAACGAGGGCCGGCGCAGATTCCCGAGCCCTGTTGGGGACCACTCCATCCCCAATCGCTCAATCGTGGATCCGACAGGCTCCAAGTCCACAAACCACGCCTTGAAGAGCGCAGCCGCCAGCGCCTCCAGCGTCTGGTTCATGCGGCGGTTCAGTTTGATCTTATCGTCCAAGACACCGAGTGTCACGGCAATAGAACGCTGATCCTCCAAATGCGGCAGGTAGATACGCTCCGCATCGAGGAAGTGCTCGAATTGGAAATTACTGATGCCGGTGGATTGGTGCTCGTACTCCGCCGCACGCCCGGATAGATACATGTCCTGGAGAGCGTAGTAGGCATAATATGAGTCTATGGCACTAGTATCTACTCGCACCAAACGACAAAAGCTTGCTGGTATCGCAGTTACAGTGAATGCAGACAGAGCATTAAAAGAGATGTAAAGACTGCGCCCCGTGGATTGACCGTGCGCACTGCTCCCGCCAGAAATCTCTAGCAAGATGTCACCAGGCCGCAATGCGCGTTTGCTGACTTTGCTGGAAGACTCAAAGCGACGGGGCACAGTCGCAACATCGCCAAGAGCTACTGATGGGAAGTCTGTGCCACGGATGACGGCAACCATTTCAGCCCCGTCAGTTGGACTGTCGTCTCCCCAGCCCCCGCCAATCGCGAAGCTCACAACGTCGCGGAACGGTACATAGCGTGTCTCTGAATTCATGAGAGTCTCGAGAGATTGGAGCGGATAGCTTGCTCAAGCCGTGCCGACTCCAAGAACTGTTCCTCTAGCGTGCCTATGAGCCGCCGCATCCGTTCCTCGAACAGCTCCTCCTCACCGTCCAAATCCTTAGCGCCGACATAGCGCCCCGGCATGAGCACGCAGCCGTGGGCGGCGATCTCGTCCGTTGTGGCGCTCTTGCAGAACCCCGGCACATCAACGTACGTGCCGGCACCTGAGTCGCCGCGCCAGGCGTGGTAGGTGCTGGCGATGCGCGCGATGTCGTCGTCCGTGAGCTCGCGGTGGATGCGGTCGGTCAACTGCCCGAGCTTGCGGGCGTCGATGAACAGGGTCTGGCCGCGGCGGTCGCGGAAGCGGTGGTTCTTCTTGTCACGGGCCAGGAACCACAGGCAGACGGGGATCTGGGTGCTGTAGAAGAGCTGGCCAGGCAGGGCGACCATGCAGTCCACCAGGTCGGCTTCGACGATGCGCCGGCGGATCTCGCCCTCGCCACTCGTGTTCGACGACATGCTGCCATTGGCGAGCACGAAGCCAGCCGTGCCGGTCGGCTTGAGATGGTGGATGAAGTGCTGCACCCAGGCGAAGTTGGCGTTGCCCACCGGCGGCGCGCCAAACTTCCAGCGCGCATCGTGGCGCAGGCGCTCGCCGCCCCAGTCGCTCACGTTGAACGGTGGATTGGCCAGGACGTAGTCGAACTTGTCGTCGGGGAATTTGTCGTCGTGGAAGGTATCGCCGAGAGCGATCTGCGCCTCGATGCCGCGAATGGCGAGGTTCATCTCGGCGACGCGCCAGGTGGTCGGGTTGGACTCCTGGCCGTAGATCGACACCGAGCCGCGCCGGCCACCGTGCATCTCGACAAAGCTCTCGCTCTGCACGAACATGCCGCCTGAGCCGCAGCACGGGTCGTAAACTTGGGCGCTCGCGTGCGGAGCCAGCATCTCGACCAGCAGCCGGACCACGTGGCGCGGCGTATAGAACTCGCCGCCCTTCTTGCCCTCGGCTGACGCGAACTGGCCGAGAAAGTACTCGTACACCCGGCCAAGAACGTCCTTCGAGCGGTTGTCGGCATCGCCGAGGCCGATGGTGGCGATGAGGTCGATCAGCTCGCCGAGACGGCGCTTGTCCAGGCCAGGACGGGCGTAGTCCTTGGGCAGCACGCCCTTGAGCCGCGGATTGTCCCGCTCGATGGCGGCCATCGCGTCGTCGATGGTCTTGCCGATGGTCGGCTGCTTGGCCTCGGCTTGCAGACGCGACCAGCGGGCCTCGGCGGGAACCCAGAAGACGTTGTCGGCCAGATACTCGTCGCGATCCTCGAGGTTGACGTGGTACTCGGCCGGCTGCTCGCGCAGCTCGTGCCGCTTCTCCTCGAAGGCGTCCGAGATGTACTTCAGGAAGATCAGTCCGAGGACGACGTGCTTGTACTCGGCGGCGTCGAGGTTGCCGCGCAGCTTGTCGGCGGCTTGCCAGAGGGTCGCTTCGAAGCGGAGCTCGCCCCGGCCGTTCTGGCCGCGGGACTGGCGCGGCAGAAGCGCTGGCTGCAACACCTCAGGAGAAATTTTCCGGACTCGGACCATGTGTGGCTGCGTCTCCAGGTTCAGAGAGTTCTATGAAATAGGTGCTGGCGTGGCCTGCCTGGTGAGCTGCCGCACGAGGGCTTCGAAGCCGGCCTCGTCAAGGAGGGGGATGCCCAGGTCCTGGGCCTGGCGCAGCTTCGTGCCCGGGTCCGCGCCGACCAGCACATAGTCTGTGTCCCGGCTTACCGACGTGCGTACTGAGCCGCCCAGATCGGCGATGCGCTGATGGATAGCCTGGCGCGTGTAGTTGTCCAGTCGGCCGGTGGCCACCAGCGACAGCCCCGCTAGCGGCCGCGCAGTGTGCCCGTTGACGCCGGACGCTATTTTGGGCGTTGGCTCGGGGGCCCGTTCCCTGGCCGGGGGAGCCGGGGTAGGCGGTATTGACCTGGCAGAGGTCTCGGGGGCGGCCACCTCCTGTACTTGACCCTGCCAGACGTTCAGCGCGGCCCCGACGCCGGGGTTCTCCTGCGTGTGGCCCCGCTCGAAGCTCTTGAGCAGGGCCGTGGCGTCCCGCCGGGACCAGCGGTCGACGAAGCTCGTCTCGGGCGCTTTGCAGCGGGTGCAGTTGATCGCCAGCATGAACGGGTACAGCGCGACCCAGCGGTCCGGCCCCACCTCGACGTACAGGTCGCCGCGCGGCTGTGGGATCGGGTGCCGCAGCTCCTCCATCTCGTGCCCCGGCGATTCTCCCATGTGACGCAGGCAGGTCAGCTTGATGGTGCGGTCGGCGCGGTCGACGTCGATATCGCGGACCTCGCGGACTGGGTGATCCGTGAGGAAGGCAAGGGCCTCGAGGCAGGAGCGCAGCAGCTCGCCAACGGCCCGCGTCGCCTCGAGCAGGTCCTCGTCGGTCGAGGGGCCGCGGTCGTGCTTGAAGTCGTTCTTGGCACGGATCAGGCCCACTACATCCTTGCCAAAACCCCGCTTCTCGTTGTTGACGTTGAGTTTGGCGATCTCGCGTGCCAGGGGTTGATCGCCGTAGCCGCCGAATACTCGGGAGCACCTGTCCACGATCGTCTTCCAATGGCCAGGTGAGATGCCGCCCCGCCAGCAAGACTCGAGATCGACGTCGAGCTTGGATCGGTCACTCTCGTCGACCAGCGCCAGCGACAGAGATCCGAGGAACGCCAGAACGTTCTCGGCGACGCGGAGCTGCTCCCGGTACAGCTCTATCGGACGAACCTGGCCGCGCAGCAGGCTGTACCCGAAGGCTAGCGGATACGGGTACGCGCGGCTGACCTGCTGTCCTACATCGTCCCCAGTCACGTCCGTGGCATCGACTCCCCGTGCTACGTTAACGTTAACCTAGCGGCTCAGCTTGCGACTAGACCCCAAACTGTCGCCAGGAGTACGTGCCCGCGGCGCCCGAGGATCACTGAGAGGTCGCGCTGATTCGCACGGTGTCGACATGCTCGAGGAAGCGCGCGTGGGCCGCCCAGCATCGCCCTGGCAGGAGGCCCACGGTGAGTGCGAAGCGATCAACTCCCGGCCGGCTGCTTGCGCGGCACGCGAGTCAAGCGCAGTGGCTTGCGCACCTCGATCCTGGCCGGCCCGCCCTCGGCCGCATCCTCGCCGGCGTCGATCCGACGCGCGGCGTCGATCTGCTCGGGAGTGAGCTCCATGTCAGCGTACTCGGCGTCGGTATCGGTTTCGTTCCGCATCAGTCATCTCTCGCGCAGTCACTACCCACGCGACTCCTCCGCCGTGGTCGGCCAGCACGACGAGCAGGTATCGCCCGGCATCAGTGCGCCCATAGATCAACCATAGCCCCTCACGCCCTCGCTCCGCATAGGGTGCCGGATCAACGTCGAGCAGAACCTCCTCGACTTCGTACATGCTGACACGATGCTTCTGCCAGAGCTTCTCCTCTATGCGCTCGAGGATCCGAAGCTCGGCGATCCACTCCATACGCCTACCTCCCCCGAGACGCCGTCCCCGCTCTTCGACGGGTTCGACCTACATCTCTGGAACCTCTAGGTCGCCACCGCGCCTAGCTCGCTCTGGCGGTCGATCTTGTCAGGGTCGAGCTGCACGCCGAGGCCGGGCTCGGTGGGCAGGGGGAGCGCGCCAGCCCGGGGCCAGGCCTGGTTCATGTGCAGCGCCTGCTTGGCCACCTGCGGCCGCAGCAGGAACTCGGCCATCGGGCACACGGCCGGCGACTGGGCGGCGATCACGTGCAGCGCGGGAAAAAGCGAGTGGCCGTGGGGGAAGACCGGCCGGCCGAAGGCCGACGCCAGTGTGCAGATCTTCACCAGCTCGCTGATGCCGCCGCACCAGTCCGGGTCGGCCTGGAGGACGTCGACCGCCTCTGCCTGGAGCAGCTGGAGGAACCCCCAGCGCGTGTACTCGTGCTCGCCAGTCGCGATCTGTACACGGGTGGCGCGTCGGATCAGCGCGAAGTCGGCGATCCGGTCGGGCGGGACGGGCTCTTCGACCCAGCGCGGCGCGTACTCGGCTATCCGCTTCAGCAGGCGGATGACGTACGTGGCGTCGCCGCCCATGAAGCAGTCGAACATGATCTCGACGTGCGGGCCGACCGCCTCGCGAACCGTGCGCGCCAGCGCGACGTTGCGCTCCATCCCCTCGAGGCCGTCGCTCGGGCCGTGGCGGAAGAACCACTTCTGGGCCTTGAAACCCTGCGCGGCGACCGCCTGGGCCCGCGCGCACCAGCCCGAGGTCGAGCGAGTGGCCGAGCATCGAGGCGTAGCAGTCGACCGGCGGGCGGGTTGGCCCGCCCAGCAAACTGTAGACAGGCAGGCCGAGCAGCTTGCCGCGCAGGTCCCACAGCGCGCAGTCCACCGCCGAGATGGCCATCATCTCGTAGCCCTTGCGGGCGTGTCGGTCCTGGCGGTACAGAACGTCCCAGATCCGTTCGAAGGCGAGCGGGTCCTGGCCGACGACGTGCCCGGCGAGCTTGGCGAGAATGATCGGCACCGTCTCGGGGAAGATCGGGCCGAACAGGCCGGTCGCTCCCTCGTCGGCGGCTACCTCGACGTACGTGCCGGTGACGCGATCGGCGCCGCCGCCCGGACCGCGACGGGCCAGCTCGGGGTAGACGTCGAGCATCTGGAGCTGCCGCTCCTCCGACGCCTCGACCGTCGCCGGACCAGAGACCTCAAAGCAGCGCACCTGCGTGACCTTCATCCAACGTCCTCCTGTGCCCGCCTCAGCTCGTCTTCGACGGCCATGCGACACGCAAGCGGGTAGCGTAAGGCACCCTCTGGTGGTGTGTCGCTGGACGGCCTTCCGACTTCTGGAAGTGCACGGACCCAACAGGGTGTACACTTTGTGCAGTCTGAACGTAAGCCCATCGCGTCGTGCCGGTGTGTTCCGGCGCTTCGACCCTTTGGCGAGGACCTGTCATGCTGGCACCAACGGTTCGCGACCCTAGTCTCCATACCGTCAAATTCACCGACGCGCGCAACCTCAGCCCGTTGTTCGATGAGGCGGTTCGTGACGAGCAGCCGGTCATGATCGTGCGCAGCAACCGCGAGCGTGGCGTGCTCATGTCGCGCGAGGCGATGCGGCGCGTGCTGGCGCCTTTTCGTCTGCACGTCGACGTGTTGCCCGAAGACGAGGGGGGCTTCACCCTGTGGCTGCGGGAGCTGAACGTCGGCGGATCAGGCCAGACCCTCGAAGCCGCCCGAGAAGACCTTCTGTCGGCCGTGCGGTCCTACGTGCGGGACTATCGCGAGCAATTCGGGTTTTATCGGCACCTCACAGACATGGCCGCCCAGGAGCCGTACGTGCTCCGCCTGAGCCTCGCCCTGGACGACGGGGAACTCATCGCGCTGCTCTTTGGCGCGCCAAGCGACTCCACTCCCGCCAGCGCGACCTGACGCGGATGCGCCCGACCTGGGGTCAGCTGCGCCAGTTCTGCGTTGCCCAGGGTTACCAGGAGCGTCGGACCGACCACTTTCGCTACATCAAGGTGGTTCGCGACCGGTTCAGCTCCGGCACCATCGTCTCGTTCGGCAAGGATGGGGAGACGATTCCCGCGCAGCTGTGGGGACGCGTATGGAAGCAGCAGCTGAAGCTGGTCGGCGAGGACGAGTTCTGGAAAAGCGGGGAGCCGTCGGGTCAGCCGGTGCAGTACGACTTTTTTCCACCGGCCGCGGATGCACCCGCTCCTTTGCCTGCCTATCTAGCGCGCTTCTTACGCGACACGCTGCATTGGTCCGACGCCCAGATCGCCGCGGCAACACGAGATGAGGCGCAGGGGCTGCTGAACGCGTTCTACACCCAGCAGCTGCGCGAGCACTGACAGGCGGGTTCCTGAAGCTCGCCATGAGCAGCTCTGAGCACCTCGCCATGAGTCGCCGGTGCCGGTGCGGGCCGCCAGGTTCCCCACCAGCACCCCGTATTCCGGATTTAGCGAGTCCTCTTCAGCTCCGCGAACACTGCCTCGGCGGCTGCCAGGGTCTTGTCAACGTCCTCATCGGTGTGGACGAGCGAGATGTAGAACTTCTCGTTCGGGTTGACCAGGATGCCGCGGCGGATCAGCTCGATCGCCCAGCGTAGGCCCAGGTCCTTGTCAGCCGTGAGCAGGTCCTGCCAGGTGCGCAGCGGCTCGCGTCCGGTGAAGCGGACGCCGAAGACCGCGTCCTCGCCCGGCGTCTGTACCGCGAAGCCGTACTGCGTGCCCAGCCGCTTGATCTCGCGCCGCAGCCGGCCGCCGACCTCGTGCAGCCGCTGGTACGTGCCGGGGCGGCTGAGCAGGTCGAGCGCCGCCAGGCCCGCCGAGGCGCTGATCGGGTTGCCGTTCAGCGTCCCGCTGGCCCACACCAGGCGCGACCACTCGGTGCGGCGGGCGTCGAGGGACGCCATGACGTCGTGGCGGCCGGCCAGGGCGGCCATCGGGAACCCGCCCGACATCGCCTTGCCGTACGTCGCCAGGTCCGGCTGTACCCCGTAGCGCTCCTGGGCGCCGCCCCAGGCGATGCGGAAGCCGGTGACCACCTCGTCGAAGATCAGCACGACGCCGTGGCGGCGCGTCGCATCGCGCAGCGCCTGGAGGAAGCCCGGGACGGGCACGAGCACCCGCTCCAGCGGCTCCACGATGACAGCTGCCAGCTCGGAGGCGTGCTGGTCGATCAGCTGGACAGCGCGCTCGGCGTCGTTGAACGGCGCCACGAGCACCTGGCCGCGCAGGGCGTCGGGGATGCCCACGGAGTCGGGCTCGGCCTGGGGGTAGGCGCTCGCCTCCTTGGGGACCGTTCCCCAGAGGGCGTAGTCGTTCATGCCGTGCCAGCCACCCTCGAACTTGAGTACCTTCGACCGGCCGGTCGCCGCCCGGGCAACGCGCATGGCGAAGAACGTGGCCTCGGTCCCCGACCCGGTGAAGTGGACCTCGTCGGCGCACGGGATCGCGTCCACCATGCGCTCCGCCAGGCGGATCGCCGGCTCGTTCAGGAAGTAGTACGTCGAGCCCTTCGGCAGCTGGCGCTGCACGGCGGCGACGACGTCCGGGTGGGCGTGGCCGAGCAGCGCCGGGCCGGAGCCGAGGTGGTAGTCGATCAGGTCGCGCCCGGCAACGGTGGTGACGTGGCTGCCGTGCCCTTCGGCGATGACCAGGTTGATCTCAGGCGGCAGGACGAAGAGGCCGAGCCCGCCGCCGGCGAGGTTCCTGTTGGCGCTCTCGAGGAGCTCGGACTGGCGGGCCGAGGCCGGGTTGTCCGTGGCGATGGTCGTAGTCATGGGGCTCGACACCTCCGGAGCCGTCATCGTAGCGGACGGCCCGGCTCCCAGCACCGCGCCGGACCGTGAACCTACGGCGTCGGATCGCCCTCCGCCAGACGCCCGACGACGTCCAGGAGCTCGTCGAACTCGAAAGGTTTGGCGACGAAGCCGGCCGCGCCGATCTCGTCCGCCCAGGTGCTGGCGTCCTGCGCCGCGGTCATCACCACGATGGGCAGGTGGATGCCGCGATCGCCGAGAGCCCGCACGAAGCCCCAGCCGTCGAGCACGGGCATGCGCATGTCCAGGATGACAACCGCCGGGTGCCGCTGTTTAACGGCGTCCAGCGCCTCGGCCCCGTTCGTGGCGGTGGCGACTCGGTACCCCTCGATGTCCAGGAACTCGGACACCGCGGCCAGGATGGTGGGGTCGTCGTCCACGACCAGGACGGATTTGCCAGGCACGTGCGGGGTTGCGTCGCCGTGGGCCCGGGTGACGCGCTCTCGGCGATGCATATTCCGTGCCGTCGGGCCGCAGTGGCGGCTACTCGGGTGGCCGCGGCTCCTCGCCGCCGGTGAGGCCGGCCGCTCCGGCGGCCCAGGCCACCGCCTGCGCCGGCGCGGCCCGCTCGGCCGGCAGGCGCTCCTCGTGGCGGTACCGGTAGTCCTCCTTGCGGATGACCTCGTCCAGCACCGCCAGCAGCTCGCCCACCGCCGCCCGGGTGCGCTCCAGCACCAGCTCGGCCCGCGGGCCGCCCCGAGCCAGAGCCGCCCGCGTGTGGCGCAGGCAGGGGGGGTCGGCGGCGGCGAACGCGGCCGCCGTCGCCGCATCCCCGAGCGACTCCAGCAGCGCCTCGAGGTAGCGCCGCTCGGCATCGCGCTGGGCGCGGCACGCGGGACACGCCAGCCCGGAGCTGGAGCTGGATCTGGATCGAATCTCGCCCTGCCCGAGGAAGCCGCGCAGCATCCCGCCCCACTGGCCGCGCTCGCGGCTCTGGCCGGCGAGCTCCCGCAGGGCCGAGGTGAGCACGTCCTTGTAGATGACGGCCGTTCCCAGCACGCTGCGCGCGACCACCAGCCAGCGGTGCGCGTGCGGATTGCAGAAGCCGTTGCTGGCCCGCAGCTCGGCGCGCAGCGGGCGGTCGTTCACGCTCTCGTAGGCGATGGCCGCCATGAAGCGGTCGACCGCGCGCAGCGTCAGCCGACAGACCGGGCAGCCCTGCCCATCCAGCGCCTCGCGCACCTCGAAAGCCGTGGCATCGCGCGGCGCCGTCACACCGACGTCGTCCTCGGCATCAGAGCATCACCACGCTCCGCAGCGTCTCGCCCCGCTTCATCGCGCCGAAGGCGTCGTCCACCTCGGCCAGCGCAATGCGGCGGGTGACGAGCTCGTCGAGCAGCAGGTCGCCCTTGAGGTACCAGTCCGCCAGCAGCGGGAAGTCGCGCGTGGGCAGGCAGTCGCCGTACCAGCTGACCCGCAGCGAGCCGCCGAGGTCGAAGAAGCGCGGCAGGTCCAGCTCGAGCGTGCTGCCGCGGCCGGGGACGCCGATCAGGGTGGCCACGCCGGCCAGGTCGCGGCACGCCAGCACCTGGCGCAGCACGCCAGGCTGCCCGACCGCCTCGAAGGCGTAGTTCACGCCGTGGCCGCCGGTGAGCTCGCGGATCTGCTCGACCGGGTCGCCCTCGCTGGCGTTGACCGTGTCGGTCGCCCCGAAGGTGCGCGCCCACTCCAGCTTGCGCGGCTCGAGGTCCACGGCGATGATCCGCGACGCTCGTGCCAGCCGCGCGCCCTGGATCACGCTGGTGCCCACGGCGCCGGCGCCGAACACCGCGACGGTACTGCCGGGACGCACCTGGGCCGTGTTCAGCACGGCGCCAACCCCTGTCATGACGCCGCAGCCGATGAGGCAGGCCTGCGCGGGCGGCACGGCGCGGGGCATGGGAACCGCCTGCTTGGCGGCGACGACGCAGTGGGTCGCGAAGGTGCCGATGCCCAGGATCGGCGTGGGAAAGCGACCGTCGGGCGTGTGCTGGCGTGGCGCGGCGTTCAGGCTGGCCGCGCACAGGTGCAGCAGGCCGACCCGGCAGAAGCGGCACGTCCCGCACGGCGCCCGCCAGGCGAGAACGACGTAGTCGCCGACGCTCGGCTCCGGCACGCCGGGGCCGACTGCCTCGACGATGCCGGCGCCCTCGTGCCCGAGCAGAATGGGCAGGGTGCCGATGGCGCCGTCGCGCACGTGCAGGTCGGTGTGGCAGACGCCGCTGGCCTCGATCCGGACGAGCACCTCGCCGGGGCCGGGCGGGTCGATCACGAGCGGCTCGGGAGCCAGCGCGGCGCCGACCTCCCAGGCGACGATGCCACGTCCTTCGACAACCATGGGGCCTCCTGCTACGAGTACGAGTACGAGTGCGAGTACGAGGGTGTGCTGTCAGGGATAGTATCCGCCAGCCGGGGGCTGACCCGGCGTGGGGCAGACCGGCTTCCTCTGGGAGAGGGCAGCGGGGCGAAAGCGCGGCGTGACGGAAGCTTAGCGGCCTCGGCGGTACTCTTAGGCCTCGTGGACGACAGCGTCTCGGTCAATGGGCGCTCCTACCGGCGGCCGCGGCGGCCGACGGTCGTCATCACCGTCGACGGTGGTGACCCGGCCTACCTGGACGACGCGCTCGGTCGCGGGATCATGCCGCGCCTGGCGGCCATGCTGGCCGGCGGCGGCGCGTACCACCGCGGTCGGGCGCAGATGCCGACGCTCACCAATCCGAACAACCTGTCCATCGTGACCGGCGTGGCGCCGGCCGCGCACGGCATCCCCGGGAACCACTACCTGGCGCCGTCGGGCGACGAGGTCCAGATGGTCGAGCCGGGCTTCCTGCGCGCCGGGACGATCCACGCGGCCATGCGGCAGAGCGGGGCGCGGGTGCTCGCCGTGACGGCCAAGGACAAGCTGCGGCGCCTGCTGGCGGCGGGCGACGTCCCCGCCATCAGCGCCGAGCGCGCCCATGAGGTCGGCCTGCCGGAGCTTGGCGTGCCCGACGTGCGCGCCATCGTCGGCCGCCCCAACCCGGGGGTGTACGACTGGGACCTCAGCCACTACGCCATGGAGATCGGCCTGGCCGTCCACCGCCACGTCGGCGAGCTCGACCTGCTCTACGTGTCCCTCACGGACTTCGTCCAGCACAAGCACGGGCCCGGCGAGCCGCTCGCTGACAGGTTCTTCCAGCGGTTCGACGAGCTCCTCGGCCAGTACCTCGGCGCCGGCTTCGCCGTCGGCATCACCGCCGACCACGGCATGAACGCCAAGCGGGAGCCGGACGGCTCGCCGCGCGTCCACTACCTGGAGGACGTGCTCGCCGCGGCCGGCCTGCGCGCCGTGCGCGTCGTGCTGCCAATCACCGACCCGTACGTCCGCCACCACGGCGCGCTCGGCTCGTTCGCCTGGCTGCACCTGGCAAACCAGAAAGATCTGCCGGCGGCTCGGGAGTGCCTGGCGGCGCTGGCCGGCGTCGAGGAGATTTTCACCCGCGAGGAGGCGGCGGTCATCTACGAGCACCCGGCGGACCGCATCGGCGACCTGTCGGTGGCGGCGGATGGGCGGACCGCGTTGGGCAAGTCGCGCGACCACCACGACCTGTCGCTGGTCGCCTCGGGCCTACGGTCGCACGGCGGGCGCCACGAGCAGATCGTGCCTGTTATCGTGAGCCAGCCACTGCGCGAGCCGTATGCTAGCTGGCACGCCACGGGGGTCCAGAACCGCGACATCCACGACCTGGTGCTCAACGGCTGACGCGCCCTATGGAGCCGGAACCAGAACCAGCCGATCGGCCACGCGCCATGCGTGAGCCCGACAGGGCAGCAACGAGCGCCAGCCGGCGGCGCCCCCTCTTGGCTGGCCTGGCCATGGGCGCCTGGCTCACCGTGTCCGCCTGCGGCGGCGCGCCGCCACCGGCTCCGACGGAGGTGCCGCCGACCAGCCCGCCCACTGCCACCCCCACCCCCGTGCCGCCGACGCCCACCCGCGCGCCGACCGTGGCGCCAACGGCGACGCGCGCGCCCGTGCCGACCCGGGTGCCCGCCGTCGACCCGGGCGAGGTGCGCCGGATGGGCCAGGCCTGGGCGGACGCCAGGAGCTACCGCATGCGGGCGCAGGCGACCAGCGCCGGCCAGGCCTTCGACATGACCATCGAGGAGGTCAAGCCGGACCGCGAGCGGCTGCGGATCGCCATGGGCCCGCAGACCGTCGAAGTGATCCACATCGGGTCCGACACCTACGCCAACCTGTTCGGCCAGTGGACGAAGAACGACACGAGCTTGCCGCTGCCGATGGGCCAGCTGGTGCGCCCGGACGACATGGTGCGCAGCTTCGAGGCCGCGGCCGCCACCGGCAACCAGCTGACGAAGGGCCCGCTCAGCACTGTCGAGGGCGTCCCGTGCCAGGAGTGGACCCAGGCCAGCGTCACGGGCGGCCCGGTGGCCACCTTCTGCGTCGGCACCGAGGACAACCTGCCCCACCGCATCGCCGTCACCACCCCGACCGCTGGGCTGGTCACGCTGACGTTCTCCGATTGGAACACCCCGATCAGCATCGAGCCGCCCATCTGACGCGGCCCTTCGTCCTTCGGCAAGTGGCGGGAGCAGCCGCCACGCTTCCGCGGCTCAGGATGAGCTCAGGGTGAGCGGTAGGGGAGAGCCGCTCATGGTGAGCTTGTCGAACCATGTTGCGGGTGCGCCGGTTGGGCGCGTACGGTGCCGGGGTGATCTACCCGCTGCACGTCGTGGTGTCCTTCCTCATGCGGTACGTGCCGGTCCGGCTCGCCTACTGGCTGGTCGAATGGGGCACGCCGCTCGCGCTCACCGCGTTCGCCCGGGGGTACGTCCGCCGGGCCGAGGCGAACATGCGCCAGGTCATGGGCCCGGCCGCGCGCCCGAGCGAGGTCCGCCGCATGACCCGCTCGGCGTTCGTCAATTACGCCCGGTATATGGTCGACCTCATTCGCCTACCGTACCTGGACCTCGACGATCTGGTGCGCTCGGTGACGCTGCACGGGCGGGCGAATCTAGAAACGGCGTTCGCCCAGGGGCGCGGGGTGGTCATCGCCACGGGCCACATCGGCAGCTGGGATCTGGCCGGCGCCTACTTCGTCCGCCTCGGCCCCACGGTGAGCGTGTTGACTGACACGCTGAAGCCGCCCCGCTGGAACGAGCGCGTGCAGCGCATCCGCAACCACGTGGGCATGAAGACCATCCCTATCGAGGCTGGCCCGCGCCCGATGCTGGCCGCCCTGCGACGCGGCGAGGGGCTGGCGGTGCTGATGGACAAGCCGCTCCGGGACGGCGGCGTGGCCGTCGCCTTCTTCGGCCGCGCAACCCGCGTGCCCAGCGGGGCGGCGACGCTGGCGCTGCGCACCGGCGCGCTGGTGCTGCCCGCGGCGCTGGTCCATGCGCCGAACGGCGCCGGCTACATCGGCTACCTGGGTGAGCCGCTGGCGATCGCCGGGGCGGGGCGCTCGGCCCAGGACGTTCAGGCCCTGGCGCAACAGATCATGACCTGGCTGGAAGGAGTCATTCGGGAGTACCCGGACCAGTGGTACATGTTCCGACCGATGTGGCCGGCGTGGCAGGCGGCGGCCCAGCCGGCCGCGGCCGGGGAGCGCGGCGACGTGGCGCTGCCGCTCATGGATTCGCCAGGCTGAGGGTGACCCTTCGTCTTTCGGCAAGCTCAGGGTGACCCTTCGACGGGCTCAGGATGAGCGGGCTGGTCGCAGTCAGGGGCCGGCTTTGAAGACGACGCAGGCGTTGTGCCCGCCCAGGCCGAAGCTGTTGCTCAGCGTCGCCGTCGGCTGCCAGCGCCGCGCCTTGTTCGGCACGTAGTCGAGGTCGCACTCGGGGTCCGGCACCTCGTAGTTGATCGTCGGCGGCAGCCAGCCCGTCTCGAGCGCCTTGACGCACACCAGCGCTTCGACCGCCCCGGCCGCGCCGAACATGTGGCCGGTCATGCTCTTGGTGGAGGAGACGGCCAGCCGCCGCGCGTGCGGCCCGAACACGTCCTTGATGGCGGCCGTTTCGAAGCGGTCGTTGTAGGGCGTCGAGGTGCCGTGGGCGTTGATGTAGCCGATGTCCTCCGGCGCCACCCCCGCCTGGCGGTCGGCCTGGCGCAGGGCGGCCCGCATGACCTTCGCCGCCCCCTCGCCCTGGTCCCGTGGCTGGACCATGTGGAAGGCGTCGTTGCCGCTGCCGTAGCCGGCCAGCTCGCAGTAGATCCGCGCGCCGCGCGCCTGGGCGTGCTCCAGCGTCTCGAGCACCAGCACGGTCGCCCCTTCGCTGATGACGAAGCCGTCGCGGCCGGCGTCGAACGGGCGGCTGGCCCGGCCGGGCTCGTCGTTGCGCGGGGACAGGGCGTGCATGTTGATGAACCCAGCGTAGATCACTGGCAGGATGCTGGCTTCGGTCCCGCCGGCCAGAAGGACGTCGGCGTCGCCGAGCACCAGGCTCTCGAAGGCGGCGCCAATGGCGTGCGTCCCGGTCGCGCAGGCGCTCGACACCGACATGTTCGGACCTTCGGCGCCCAGGGCGATGGCGACCACGCCGGAGGCGGCGTCCGGCAGGAAGTGCGGCAGGAACATGGGGGACACCCGGTCTGGGCCGCGCTCGTCCAGGATCTTCTGCTGGGCCACCAGACGCGCCTCGCCGCCGGCCGCCGTGCCGATGACGACGCCGACCCGCTCGGCGTTGGCCGGCGTGATGGCCAACGCGGCGTCGGCAACGGCCTCCTTCGCGGCCACCAGGGCGAACTGCTCGTTCCGGTCCATGTGGCGCGCCTCTTTGCCCGCCAGGTGCTCGTCGGGTCGGAAACCCTTCACCTCGCCGCCGATCTTCACCTTGAACGCCGACGTGTCGAAAGAGGTGAGCAGGCCGATGCCCGAGCAGCCGGCCACGAGCCGGTCCCAGGTCTGGTGGACGTCCAGGCCCAAGGGCGTGACCGCGCCGAGGCCCGTGACGACGACGCGTGTGGATGTCAGCATGTCAGTCGCGCTCCAGCTTTTTATCCGCTTTGTCCGCTTTGTCAGCTTTGTCAGCACCCGTTTCCGCGGCCGCGTCCGTGCCCGACGGGCCCTCCGCCACGTCTGGCTGGAGGTGCAGCCAGCACGCCGGGTCGCTCCCCTCCTGTGGCTCCCCTGTCGCCGCCTGGCGCGCCTCGTGCTCGCACAGCGCCGCCAGCTGGCGCAGCGACTCGCCCAGCTGCGTGCGCAGGATGCGTTCCGCCACGAAGCCGCCCACCCTGCCGCCCGGCACCTCGCCGCTGACCGCCACCCGGAGCCGGGTGCCGTACGGAACCACCTCCAGTCGGAACGTCGTCAGCAGCGGCGGTCCGCTGAGGGCGCGGGTCTCGAACCAGCGTGGCGGCTCGAAGCCGACGACCTCGGTCTCGCTTGCCAGGGGCCGGCCCAGCACGAGGCCAACCATTGTCGCCCGCGAGCCGAGCGCCACCGGCCCACTCCCGAGGCGGTGCGCCTGGGAGACGGAACGGTTCCACTGGGGGAGCCGCTCCGGTGTGCTGATGAGAGCGAAGACGACGGGCGCGGGCGCGCGGATCTCCTGAGATGCCTCCAGCTGCATCGTCCCGCTAGAGCGCTCCGATCTCCGGTCCCCGGTCCACGTGCGCCCGGTAGAAGGCCAGGATGCGGTCCTTGTCTGGCGCGTCCATCTCGTCCAGCCAGCCCCAGGCGACCACCGAGATCGCGTGGTCCATGTCGTCGTAGGGCTGGACGATCATCTTGTGCACGCCGGGGAAGTACTGGCTGCTGGGCGCGCTCGAGTACGCGTCCTGGAGAACCGCCACGCAGGCGCTATCGCACAGATCGGGCCGGTACAGCACCACGATGCCGCCGTGCTCCAGGTTGTGGACCCAGTTGCCGGTCGGGAACGCCCGGGTGAAGACGCCGTAGCCGGCGGTCTCGTCGTAGTGGTCGCCGGAGGACGGCGGCCGATTCTTGTAGGCGATGTCGCTGCCCGCGGGCAGGTGCGTGCGGCTGCCCTCGATCGGGATCTGGCGCCCCTGGGCGGTCGCCGGTGGCTTGAACAGGAGGAACGCCAGCGCCACCAGGACGGCGACGCCGACGATGATCGCGGTGCCCCAGACGGCACGCTGCCGCCGCTGGGCACGCCGCATGGTCTCGATCTTCTGGCGCTGCTCCTCGATGCGCCGCTGGCGAGCTGTGGTACGCTCGGCCCGCTGCTCGGTCGGTGACGTCTGGGCCATGCGGTCTACGGGTGTACGGCAGCTTCCGGGGCGAGCGCGGCGGCGCCGTGGTGCTGAACCACGGCGGCGGGCGGGTACACGGGCCCGCCGATGGTCAGCAGCGAGCGGACGAGCGCGGTAGTCGGCAGGCGCGAGGCAATCTCGATGGCCGCCTGGGCCGTCGCCGCGTCGGGCACCTGGCCGCGGAGAAAGACCACGCCGTGCCGGGCGTCGACCTGGACGATGGACGGGGCGGTGCGCGGGTCGGCGGCGAGCGCGTCGGCGACAGCGCGGACCACCTCGGGGTCGGCGACGAGATCGTTCACGACGTCGGCGACGTCTGACATGCGCCGCACCAACAGCTCCGCCAGGACCTTCTGGTTCAGCGTCCTGACCCGCCCGAGGAGGTGCACGACGTGGCCGCGGATGCCGATGTTGATCTCGGCGTGTGAGGCGCGCAGCGGCTCGTACTCCCACAGCGTCTGGCGGGCGCGCGAAAACAGCTTCTTCTCGTCGCCCCTCAGGTCACTCCCAGGCGCTTGAACGACCCAGCTCACTGACGTCTCCAGTCCAGATTTTTTCCCCGTTCTCTGTTCTCTGTTCTCAGCGGCGGCGCTCCGGCCGCAGCGTCGGGGCGAGCACCAGCCCCGTGGCGAACCCGCCCAGGTGCGCCCACCAGGCGACGGCGCCGCTGGCCGTGATGCTGGCGACCCCACTGAACAGCTGTGTGAAGAGCCAGAGCACCAGCAGCAGCAGCGCCGGCACGTTCTCGACGACGTGCAAGAATAACACGGGAGCCAGGGACCCCAGGGTAGCTCCGGGGAACAGGGCCAGGTGCGCCGCGATGACGCCCGCTGTCGCGCCGCTGGCGCCGATGGCCGGCGTCGAGATGGTCGGCTGCTCCAGGCTGTAGGTCAACCCGCCGACGACACCGCTGGCCAGGTACAGGGCCAGGTAGCGGCCGTGGCCGAGGCGGTTCTCGACGGCGCCGCCGAACACGGCCAGGTACAGCAGGTTGAACAGCAGGTGCAGCCAGCCAGCGTGCAGGAACGTCGCGGTGAGCAGCGTGACCAGGACGACCGGATCGCGCTGCCTGAGCGACTCGACGACGTCGACCGGGACGACGCCCCAGCGCTGGATGAAGGCACCGAGCTCCGCGCCGAGCCGGAGCTCGACGAGGAAGCCGAGCAGGTTGGCCAGCACGAGCGCGGTGGTCACCCACGGGAGGGCGCCGCTGGCAGGTGTGGCGATGGGGGGGTGAGGCGACGAGGCGATGACGGGGAAGGGCGGCCGCTGTCTCCTCATCGCCTCATCTTGTCAGTCCCCTCATCTCCTCTATCTGTTATCTCTCTCGGGCTCTCTTAGCACTGAATTCCGGACGTTCCGCTACCGATTGACGCGCTACTGACTGACCGCTCGTCCTGAGCCTGTCGAAGGATGAGAAGCGCATCTCGCGCTTCCCGCTCTGGTTCGACAGGCTCACCATGAGCGGGCGTATAGACAGGCCGGAACGCTTCGCTCAGGCCACCACGGCGGCCGGCTCGCGGTCGAACCGCAGCTCGCCGGCCTCGGCGTCCACGACTATCGTGTCGCCGTCGTGGAAGTCGCCTTGCAGGAGACGCATGGCCAGCGGCTGCACGATCTCCTTCTGAATGGTGCGCTTCAACGGCCGCGCCCCGTAGATCGGGTCGAAGCCCTCCTGGGCCAGGAGCAGCTTGGCCGCGGGGGTGAGCTCGAGCGCCATCTTCCGCTCCGCCAGCCGCTGTCGCAGGCTGCCCATCTGGATGTCGACGATCTGGCCGATCTGGTCCAGGCCGAGCGCCTGGAAGATGACTATCTCGTCGATGCGGTTGATCAGCTCCGGCCGGAAGTGCTCCCGAACGGCGTCCATCACGCGCTCCCGGATCTCGTCCGAGCTCAAGCCGCGCTCGGTGATCCAGCTGCTGCCGAGATTGCTGGTCATGATGACGATGGTGTTCCTGAAGTCCACCGTGCGGCCCTGGGCATCGGTCAGGCGCCCGTCGTCCAGCAGCTGCAGCAGGACGTTCAGGACCTCGGCGTGCGCCTTCTCGACCTCGTCGAACAGCACCACGCTGTACGGCCGGCGGCGCACCGCCTCGGTGAGCTGGCCCGCCTCGTCGTAGCCGACGTAGCCTGGCGGCGCGCCGATCAGCCGCGACACCGTGTGCTTCTCCTGGTACTCGCTCATGTCGATGCGGACCAGCGCCTGCTCGTCGTCGAACAGGAACTGGGCCAGGGCGCGCGCCGTCTCCGTCTTGCCGACGCCGGTCGGTCCCAGGAACAGGAAGGAGCCCAGCGGCCGGTTCGGGTCCTGCAGGCCGGCCCGGGCGGCGCGCACCGTGTTCGCCACGGCCGCGATCGCCTCCTCCTGGCCCACCACCCGCTGGCGGAGCCGCTCCTCCATGTGGACCAGCTTCTCGACCTCGCCCTCCATGAGCTTGCTGACCGGCACGCCGGTCCACTTGCTCACGACCTCGGCGATGTCGTGCTCGTCGACCTCCTCCTTGACCAGCGTCCGGCCATCGCTGTTCCGGTTGCGCTGCGCCTGTTCGGCGTCCACGAGCTGCCGCTCCATCTGGCTGATCTCGTACTTCAGCCGCGCCGCCCGCTCCCAGTCGGCCCGCAGGGACGCCTGGTCCAGCTCCAGCCGGGCGCCGTCGATCTGCTCCTGGAGCTGGCCCACGCGGTTCAGCTGGTCCAGCTCGTCCTTCCACTGGGCCTCCAGGCCGTCGGCCTGCTCCTTGAGGCTCGCCAGCTCGTGCTCGATGCGCTCCAGCCGCTCGCGCGACGCCGGGTCCTTCTCCTTGCGCAGCCCCTCGCGCTCGATCTCCAGCTGCATGATGCGCCGCCGCACCTCGTCGAGCTCGGCCGGTGCGCTGGTGGCCTCCATGCGCAGCCGCGCGGCCGCCTCGTCGACCAGGTCGATCGCCTTGTCGGGCAGGAAGCGGTCGGCGATGTAGCGGTGCGAGAGCACGGCCGCAGCCACCAGGGCCGCGTCCTTGATGCGCACCTTGTGGTGCTGCTCGTACCGCTCGCGCAGGCCGCGGAGAATGCTTATCGTGTCCTCGACGGTCGGCTCGCCAACCATGACCGGCTGGAAGCGACGCTCGAGGGCGGCGTCCTTCTCGATGTGCTTGCGGTACTCGTCGAGGGTGGTGGCGCCGATGGTGTGGAGCTCGCCTCGCGCCAGCATGGGCTTGAGCAGGTTGGCCGCGTCCATCGACCCTTCGGCCGCGCCGGCGCCGACGACCGTGTGCAGCTCGTCGATGAACAGGATCACCTGGCCCTGCGACTGGGTGACTTCCTTCAGCACGGCCTTGAGGCGCTCCTCGAACTCGCCGCGGTACTTGGCGCCCGCGACCAGCGCGCCCATGTCGAGCGCGATGACGCGCTTGTCCTTGACGCCCTCGGGGACGTCGCCGCGGGCGATCCGCTGCGCCAGGCCCTCGACGATGGCCGTCTTGCCGACGCCCGGCTCGCCGATGAGCACGGGGTTGTTCTTGGTGCGCCGGCTGAGCACCTGGATGACGCGCCGCACCTCGTCGTCGCGGCCGATGACCGGGTCGAGCTTGCCCTGGCGGGCCAGCGCCGTGAGGTCGCGGCCGTAGCGCTCGAGCGACTGGTAAGTGGTCTCGGGGTTCTGGCCGGTGACGCGCTGGCCGCCGCGGACCTCCTGGAGGGCAGCATACAGACGGTCGCGGTTCACGCCCTGGCTGCGCAGGGCCTGGCCAGCGGGCTGGCCCGCCTCGGCGTCGTCGGTCAGCGCCAGCAGGAAGTGCTCGGTGGAGACGTAGTCGTCCTTGAGACGCTCCGCCTCGCCCTGCGCCGCCTCGAACACCCCTTTGAAGCGCGAGGACACGTAGATCTGGCTGGGCGTGGCCGAGCGGGCAAAGCCGCTCATCGCGGTCTCCATGCGGCGGGTGATCTCGCTCGTAGAAGCGCCCAGCTTCTCGAGCACCGCCGGCACCACGCCGCCGTCCTGGGCCACCAGCGCCGCGAGCAGATGCTCCGGCTCGACCTGGGTGTTCCTGTGGGATTCGGCCAGGCGCTGCGCGGCCGCGATGGCCTCCTGCGCCTTCTCGGTCAATTTGTTCAGGTTCATCTTTACTCTTCACTCCTCCCTCTTCTTGTTCTTGAGTTGGCCCACTTCAGCCCTCAGCTCGGCCGCTTCGAGCTCAAGTGTGCGGATGCGGTCGGTGAGCCGCATGATGACGTCGACGCCGGCCAGGTTGACGCCAAGGTCCTCCGTCAGCCGGCGGATCTGGCGCACCCGCTCGAGGTCGTACAGCGAGTACAGGCGGATGCGCCCCTTCGAGCGGGCCGGCTCGACGAGCCCAGCCCGCTCGTAGTAGCGGAGCGTCTGCTCGTGCACGCCGACGAGCCGGGCGGCGACGCTGATGACGAACGCCGCGTTGACTGGCAGAGAGGGGCTGTCCGTCTCGGCCATCTGTTCCAGGGTCATGGTTGGATCTGCCTCCCTCGGCTTCTCGGGTTCTCGGGTTAATCGGGTTCTCGGGTTAAAGGTCAGGAGCCCGCGCGCAGCGCCGCCAGCTGGGCTAAAAGCTCGCGCTCGCGCTCCGACAGGCTCCTCGGCAGCTGGACGGTGATCTCCGCGTACAGGTCGCCCCGGCCCGTCCCGTTGAGGCGCGGCATGCCCTGGCCGCCGAGGCGGATGCGCTGGCCGTTCTGCGTCTCGGGGGGGACGCGCAGGGCGAGCTGGCTGCCCTTCAGCGTGGGTACCCGGACCTCGCCGCCGAGGAGGGCCGTGTACAGCGGCGTGGGCACCGCGACCGTCAGATCGTCGCCGTCGCGCTTGAAGAGCGGGTGCGGTTGGAGCGACACGATCAGGTAGACGTCGCCGGCGGGGCCGCCGCCGACGCCGGGGTTCCCCTTGCCGGCCACGCGCACGCGCAGGCCGTCGTAGGCGCCGGCCGGGATCTTGACCTCGACAGCGCGGGTGGTGTCCGTCTGCAGGTCGTGCAGCTGGAAGGTGCGCAGGGTGCCGTTGAACGCCTCCTCGAGGGTGATCTCGATCGGCTGCTCGAGGTCGGTCCCCTTGCGGGCGGTGACGCGGACGCGCGAGCGGCCGCCACCACCAGAGCGACCGAACAGCTGCTCGAAGAGGCCGCCCATGTCCTCGCCCTCGAAGTCGAAGGCCGACTCCGGGCTCGATCCGGATCCCGAGCCGGGACCGGAGCCGGGGCCCGACCAGGTGACCGTGCGCCGGGCGCCGCCTGGGCGAGCGCCGGCGCCAGCGCCGGCCGCCTGGGACTGCTCGATCTTCTCCCAGTCGGGACCCCAGCGGTCGTACTTCTTGCGCTTCTCCGGGTCGGACAGGACTGAGTAGGCCTCGCCGATCTCCTTGAAGAGGCTCTCGGACGCCTTGTTGCCGGGGTTGACGTCCGGGTGGTGCTTGCGCGCCAGCTTGCGGTAGGCGCTCTTGAGGTCTTTGTCGGACGCGGACCGGGGCACGCCGAGTACCGCGTAGTAGTCGCGCTTCGTCGTCGTCGCCACGCAGCGCCTCCTCCAGGATCAGTCTGCCGACACTGTACCACAAACCTTGATAGGAGTGTTGTAGAGTTTCTATTAGATTGGAGAGGAGGGGCTCGCTCGGCTGAGGCCGACGGCTGTCAGCTGACAGCTGACGATCACATGTGCAGACCGCCGTTGATGTCCACGCCGGCGCCCGTCACGAAGCTGGCGTCATCCGACGCCAGGAACGCGATCACCGATGCCACCTCCTCCGCCCGGCCCATCCGCCTCAGCGGCGTGCTGGCGATCATCCGCTCGCGCTCGGCCGGTGGGAACTGGGCCGGCATGGCCGTGTCGATGACGCCCGGGTTCACCACGTTGACCCGGACGCCAAGCTCGGCCGCCTGCTTGGCCAGGCTCTTGGTGAAAGCGACGACCCCAGCTTTGCTCGCGGCGTAGTCGGCCCCGGCCACGATGCCGCCCACCTGGCCGGCCAGCGACCCGAGGTTGACGATGGCGCCGCCTCGGCCACCGGCCGCCATCGCGGCCACTGCCGCCTGCGAGCAGACCAGCACGCCGCGCAGGTTCACGGCCAGCAGGCTGTCCCAGCGGTCCGGGTCGATGTCACGGATCGGCGTCTGGGCGAAGATGCCGGCGTTGTTGACCAGGATGTCGAGCGAGCCGAGCCCAGCGACGACCCGCTGGACCACGCTCTGGGCCGAGGCGGGGTCGCGCACGTCGAGCGACAGCGCCATGGCGCGCGCGCCCATGTCCCCGAGCTGGGCGACCAGCGGCGCCACCAGAGACTCCTGCAGGTCGGTCGCGGCCACGGCGGCCCCCTCGCTGGCCAGCCGCCGGCAGGTCGCGCTGCCGATACCGCCGGCGGCGCCGGTAACCAGCGCCACCCGCCCCTCGAGGCGCCGCCCACGGGCGGCGGTTATGTCACGAGCATGTGTGTCCACGCCGCCGATTGTTCCACCGCGCGCCCACCCGCGCAACGCGGGGGCCTGGGTCCCCAGTGGGGTGCGCCCAGCGGTTGTAGCTGCCGCGCCAACCGGCTGCCTGTGGAGAGAGCTGGGGCGCTAGCGGTAGCGGTAGCTGATCCGACCGCGGGTCAGATCGTACGGGCTCATCTCTACCCGAACCCGATCTCCCAGCAGGATGCGGATCCGGAACTTGCGCATCTTGCCGCCGGTGTAGGCCAGCAGCTCGTGCCCATTCTCCAATTTCACTTTGAACTGTGTGTTCGGCAGGGCGTCGATGACGGTCCCGTCCATCTCAATGGAGTCGTTTTTTGGCACTTCTACGTCCGGTGGACGCTGCCCCCTTTCGTCGGCCAACGCCGCGTCGCAATGGTAACACTCGGGCGCTCGGCGGCCCGGGACTTGCCCGACGCAACCTGCAGGCCTCGCCTGTTACGGGCCCGTGATACCGCTGTAAGGTGGGCCCGTGCCGTCGCCGCCGGGTCCGGGACTAGACTCGGCGTGAGATGTTCTACCGACGGCTGCACCGCCCGCTCCTCCGTGCCGCTACGGTTACGGTTACGGTTCTCCTGCTCCTGCCGCTGGCTCCCGCCGCGCTCGCCGGCCCGCAAACGGGGTCCACCCACGTGGTCCAGCCGGGCGAGACGCTCTGGGCGATCGCCAGCGCGGCCGGCGTGGACGCGAACGCGCTGGCGGCCCTCAACAACCTCACCGACTCCGACACTCTCATAGTGGGGCAGTCGTTGACGCTGCCGGCCAGCGCGGTGGCGATCGCGACGCCAGCCGCTCCCGTGGCCGCCACGGCCCGTGCCGCGGGCCCCAAGACGAGCGTGCTGACCGCCTACACGGTGCAGCCGGGTGAGACGCTCGGCGTGGTCGCCCGCGACTTCGGGATCACGACCGACGCGCTGGTGAGCGCCAACGGCCTCAGCGACGCCGACCACATCGGCGCTGGCGCCGTCCTGAAGGTGCCGCAGCCAGCCCGCGAGCACGTGGTCCAGGACGGCGAGTCGCTCAGGGACGTCGCTGCCCAGGAGAAGGTCGACCTGGGCTCGCTGGTCGACTTCAACGGGCTGGCTGACCCGGACCTGGTGCGACCCGGCCAGGTGGTGCTCGTGCCGGTGCCGGGCCAGGTGGTGGCGGCGAGCGTCGGCCTGCCAGGCTCCGCCTCGGCACCGGTCGCGGCCGCGACGCCAGCCCCAAGCTCGACGCCGACACCGACGCCGACTGCCACTCCGGCCACCGCAGCCACCACGGCCAGCCCGAAGCCAGCGACGACGCCGCCCACGGCGACGCCGTCCCCCTCCGCTACTCCGGCCGCGGCGGCCACCAGGACCACGGCGACCGCCACGGCCAGCCCGAAGCCAGCGGCCAAGCCGACACCGGCGGCGGCGCCGGCCGTCTCGGGCGAGGGTCTGGCGGCCATTGCCGCCAGGTTCGTCGGCGCCCCCTACGTCTGGGGCGGGACGGGCCCGGCCGGCTTCGATTGCTCGGGCTTCATCTTCTACGTGGCGCGCCAGGCCGGCAAGCCGACGCCGCGCGGCCTCCTGGGAGAGTTCAACAGTGGTGGGCACCCCAGCCGCGACGACCTGAGGGCCGGCGACATCGTCTTCTTTCAGAACACCTACGCTGCCGGCCTGAGCCACGCCGGCATCTACCTGGGCGGTGGCGCCTTCATCAGCGCTGTCGATGAAGCGACCGGCGTCGTCGTCTCCGACCTGACCTCGGGGTACTGGGCGAGCCACTGGTTCGGAGCGACCCGGCCGTAGTGGCGCGGCCGATCGTCGTGTTCGACCTGGACAATACGCTCGTCCACTCGCGCATCGACTTCCTCGGCATCCGGCGGGTCATCATCGAGCGGCTTCTCGCCGTGGGCGCGCTGGCGGAGGCACCGGCGGATCCGCGGGTTCGGGCAATCCCCGAATGGCTGGACTTTGCCGCGGCGTTCGACCCGGACCTCGCGGCCGAGCTGTGGGAGAGCGTCGACGCGTTCGAGCGCGCGGGGATGCTCGACGGCACCGTGGAGGGCGATGCCCGCGCCACGCTGGACGACCTGCGCGCGTCCGACTACCGTCTGGCCATCCTGACGAACAACTCGCTGCTGTCGGCGGTGGCGGCGCTCGACCGTTTCGACCTGCGGGCGCCGCTCGACCTCGTGCTGGCGCGCTCGGTGGTGCCGGCGCTCAAGCCGTCTGGGGCAGGCGTGCTCCAGGCGCACACGCAGCTGGGCGGCGGCCCGACGTTCGTTGTGGGCGACTCGTACATCGACGGTCTGGCCGCGGGTCGCGCGGCGATCGGCGCCCGGTTCGTGGCCTTCCGCGCCGACGCGGCCGACCTGGCCGCCCGCGGCGTGGACACCTGGGCGTCGGTGGCGGCGCTGGCGGAGGTGCCGCCGCTGCTGCGCGCGGCCAGCCAGTAGCGCCAGCCGCTTCCCCTTTAGAGCTTGAGCAGGTGCGGCGCGGGGTCGAACCCCTCCCAGACGATGCCGTCGACGGCGGCGAAGCGGCGCGCCATCACCTCCAGAGCTTGCGGGTTGCTGTCGACCAGGAGGAAGCGGCGGCCGAGGGCGAGGCAGGCGGCGCCGGTGGTGCCACTGCCGGCGAAGAAGTCGAGCACCAGGTCGCCCGGTCGGGCCGACGCCAGGACGACGCGGCGCAGGATGGCCAGCGGCTTCTGCGTGGGGTAGCCGGTCTTCTCGCGGCTGTTGGTGGGGACGATGGTGCTCCACCAGGTGTCGGTGAGCCGCTTGCCGCGGGCTGCCTTTTCGGGGCCGACGAGCCCGGGCGCCATGTAGGGGATGCGGTCCACCGCCTCGGCGTCGAAGAAGTAGCTGTCGGCGCGCTTGACGTACAGCAAGATGGTGTCGTGCTTGGGGGGCCAGCGGGAGCGGGGCCGACCGCCATAGTCGTACGCCCAGATGATCTCGTTCAGGAAGCAGGAGCGGCCGAAGATGGCGTCGAGCAGGACTTTGCAGTAGTGGACCTCGCGGTAGTCGCCGTGGAAGTAGAGGCTGCCGGTGTCGGCGAGGACGCGGTGCGCCTCGACCAGCCGCGGCTCCAGGAAGGCGAGGTAGTCGTCGAACACGTCGGCGAAGCTGCGCGTGCCCAGGCGCACGGTGGCGTACCGCTGGCCGTGGAATCCGGTGCGGTCGCCGGTGTCCGTGTCCGCGTGGCTGGTCTTGAGAAGGGTGCGGGCCTGCCGCTTCCCCGTGTTGAAAGGCGGGTCTATATAGACGAGGTCGACGCTGCCAGACGGCAGCGCCCGTAAGAGATCGAGGTTCTCGGCGAGACAGATCCGCCCGACGGGGGCTGGCCGATCAGGGGTGACAGCGGTCGCGATGCTGGACAGTATGGCCCGCCGCTCGGCGCGGGGCCACCAGCGCCGAGCTACGCCTCCTTGAGCCTTTTCAGCTTCAGCAAGCGCAGACCGGACGGCGCCTGTCCGGACGGGACGCTCCACGACGAGGAGAGCGGTGGCTGGCCGCCGAGGTCGTACCAGGCGCGCCGCACCGCGGCGGCCAGACTCCAGGCGACGGGGCCGCCTTCCGCTTCCAGCCGATCGAGCGCGCGTGTCAGGCTGTCGACGTCGCGCACCCGTCCTCTGGCGCGGCGCGCCCATTGGGCCACGAGCGGCTCGCCCTCGTAGACCAGCACTTCCAGCAGCTCCTCGGGGTGGCTCATAGGCGACTGGACCACAGCGCGCAGATGCCACGGAACCAGACGCCGCCAAAGCGGCCTCATGCCACCATCATCCCGGGTCTCGGGCCCGTGAACCAGTCTAGAACGGTAAATCTTCGAGCTCTTCGTCTGGCGCGGCGGTGCGCTGCCGCGGCGGAGCGCCATTGCTCACCCCGGCAGCCGCTGGCCGCGGGGCTGGCGCCGCCTCTTCGGATTCCGGCTCACCCTCGGCGCCTGCCGGTCGCCCGGACAGATTGACCACTTCGTCCGCCCAGACGTCGTAGCTGATGCGCTGCTCGCCCTCGCGCGACTGGTAGTGCCCAATATCCAGCCGACCTTCCACCAGAACGCGCGTCCCCTTGGTCAAGCGCTGCGCGGACTCGGCCAGCCGGCCCATAGCCCGGATGCGGAACCACTCGGTGTTCTCCTGGCGCTCCCCGTCGGGCGCCGTCCGTACCTGGTTCACGGCGACGCGGAAGGTGGTCATCGGCGCCCCCTTTTGCGAATACCGCTGCTCAGGGTCCGCCCCGAGATTGCCAAGCAAGCTCACGCGCAACATCCTGTTACCCTCCGATCAGCTCCCGCGAACAGCGAACAGAACGAACAACCAGCCACACTATAGAACATTCGTTCTTCCAGCACAAGCGCGCCCGCCGCCCCCCAGCGACCCGGGGCGCCGGCATCCTGGCGCGACGGGCTGCCGCCGTGGTGGCGGTGTGGCATAGTCCGCGGGCAACGTGACCCTGTCGTCCTTGTCCGAGGCCGTGCGCCGCTCCTGGGCCGGACACCGGCGGCGGGTCGCCGCCCTGGCTGCCGCCGCGGCCATCGCGGGGCTGCTCATCGGAGTGGGCGCCTGGTCGCTGCTGCTGCCGGGCTGGCACGGCGCGACCCCTGGCGTTGTCGAGCCGCCCGCGCCGACGGCGCTGCCGACCGAGCCGGCCGTCGTGATCCCCGACGCGCCGCAGGTGGGGGTGGCAACGACGTCCGACGTGTCGCCGTTCGCGGGCATCGCCAATCCGCTGCCGCAGCCGCCCAAACGGACCGGCCTGACCGCCTACGTGGTGCAGTCGGGCGACGTCCTGTGGCAGATCGCCGACCAGTACCACCTGCGTCCCGAGACAATCCTGTGGGCCAACGACATCGCCAACGCCGACGTCGTCCTCGTTGGCCAGAAGCTCGTCATCCCGCCAGTCGACGGCGTGCTCTACACGGTACGGCCGGGAGACCGGCTGGCCGACGTGGCGACGCGCTACGGCGTCGACCTGGGCGCCATCACCGAGGCGAACGCTCTGGCGGACGCGGACCAGGTGCAGGCGGGTCAGGACATCTTCCTGCCGGGCGGCCGGCCGCTTGGCCCTGCTCCGAGCGACGCGGCGGCCCAGGTGGACACCGCCAACCAGGCGACGGCCGGGGCCGGCCCGCCGGTGCCGCTGCCCGACAACATCGGCGAGCTTCTCACCGCTGGCTGGCTCCAGACACAGGAGACGGCGACCCTGTACAAGACGCCCGACCGCAATCCCAAGCCGCTCCACGACCTGCCGCCGGGCCAGCGGTTGGAACGACTCGACGGGTTCCAGAACGGCCGCCTGGAGGTGCGGGATCCCGGCGACGGCCGCACGCGGCAGGCGATGACCGGCTGGGTGGACGCCGCGGCGCTGGGCCTCGGCCGCGCCCCGTCGTCCCGTGAGCTGCCACTGTCTTACCCCGCGGACACCGCCATGGACATCGCGCAGGTGTTCGCCCCGTACCGGACACAGCTGGACGGCAGCCCGTACCAGGAAGCCAACTGCGGCCCGACGGCCGTCGGCATGGCGCTGGCTGCGTTCGGCGTCGACGTCCCGTCGCGCCAGCTGCGCGCTGAGGCGCTGGGCGCCCAGCGCCTGTCTGGCAACAACGTGGGCACGCTGATCACGGCCCTGGCCAGCGTCGTGGGACAGCACGGGCTCACCCCGCTCGACCTGTACGACCCGGGCGGCGGCATCCACCGGTGGACCGTTGACGAGATTCGCGACCACGTCGCGCAGGGCCATCCGGTGGTGGTGCAGGCGCGTTACCGCTCGCTGCCCGGTCGTGGCGGGGCGTACTACTACGGCGACCATTACATCATGGTGACCGGCGTCGTCCCGAGCGGCTTCCTGTACAACGACCCTATCGACTTCGACGGGCTCGGCTGGGACCGGGTGATCGGCGCCGATCGCCTGGCGACGGCGATGGACGTTGCCGACCGCCGCTACGTCCGCTCCGCCTTCGCGGTCGGCCGCTGAGCTCGCCCGGTCAGGCCCGGACGGCGACCGGCGGCGCGGCGTGGTCGGTGCGCTCGCCCTGGGGAGCAGCGGCGGTGTCCAGGCGATCGAGCTCGCACTGGAGGATGCGGCGGGCGATAGCCAGGGCCGCCGCGTAGGTGGAGTCCATGCCGAAGTAGCTCAGGTTCCGCTCGCCGAGCGTCAGGCCGCGGCTGTACGGCGTGTCGGACGCGTAGTGGATGAAGCCGAGGTCGGTGGCTGCCCCGACGAGGTTGAGCACCTCGCCGTGGGGCGCCCGCTCGGGCAGCACCCCCTCGGCGAACGCCTCCAGGTAGGGGCCGGCCTCCATCTCGACCAGGTTGTTGCCGGCGCGGTGCAGGGCGTCCAGGTAGCCCCAGTTCTGGAGGAAGGTCCCGCGGACGGTGGCGGCGCGCTGATTGTCCAGCGCCGTCCCGTACACCAGGTACCGCTCGAGGTCCTCGGCGTTGAAGCAGTTGTGCAGCAGGTAGGTGGTCCCGGTGCGCTCGTCAGAGACCACGTTCGAGATGAGGACGTCGCCGACGCGCCCGGTGAGCGTCGCGCCCTTGCCCATGGAGTAGACGCCGAGAACCGAGCCGGCGCGTCGCGCCAGCGCGCGCTGGACGAAGTAGCCGGTCTGGCCCAGGGGGTAATCGACGTTCACGATCAGCGCGTCGCTGCTGGCCAGGCGCTCCAGGCCCGGGAGGTTCGCCAGGCGGGGGTCGAGGCGCGAGGCCCGCAGCTGGCGCAGCTCGATCACCTGGGCGTCGACGTCCGGCCCGCGCGGCAGGCGCACGGTCGTCACGCCGGCGGCGCGCTCCTCGGTGGCGAAGACGCGGGCCGCGCCGCCGCTCCGCGGGTCGGCCAGGTACTTCTTGGCGGCGTAGTAGAGGAAGTTCTCCAGGCTGCTCGGCACGCGCTCGGCGGTGATGGCCTCGTACTCGCTGAGCAGCAGCTCGTTGCCCGACTTCTGGACGTAGTCGATGATCTCCCCGCGCCGCGCCAGCGCCGACCCGGACACGACGTTTGCCAGGCTGTGCATGTTGCTCGAGACGACGTAGATGGGCCGCCGGTTCAGGTCCGGGGGCGCGTGCTCGGCGATGTGCTCGAACCACCCCTCGACCGCGCGCTCGTAGTCGTTCCACGTCCCGCCGAGCATCCGGACGGCCAGCCGCTTGCGCCGCGCCGCCGTCTGGGCCAGCAGCTGCCAGGAGCGCCCGTGCCAGATCGTCGCCAGCCGCGCCAGCTCGTCGGCGGACAGGCCCAGGGCGTGGGCCAGCCGCTCGTCGTCGCCAGGTCGCGGCCCGCCCGCGGCGGCGTGCTCGACCATTGCCCGCAGGCCAGCGTCGCGCTGGAACAGCTCGTGGAGCTTGTTCCATTCCAGCTCGTACGCCACCAGCGCGGGGATGATGTCGTCGAGGTCGCTCGGGCTGCTGACGAGCATCGCCAGGCGGTCCTGGCCGTCGAAGAACTGGCGGCGGCGGCGGGCCGGCGCCGCCTGGGCGCTCCACCGGGCGACGTCGCCGAAGCCACGAGCGGCCATGGTCTCCAGCGACGCGCTCAGCAGCACCAGGCGGACGGAGGGCATGCAGGGCGGCAGGCGCAGCCCCACGTAGGTGATGGCGGCTGGGTCCGGCAGCGGGTCGCGCACGCGCGGGTGCAGCGTCGGCGCCATGGCCAGGTACGACTCCATCAGGCCAGCTACCCGCACTTCGCCGGTGCTGCGGAGGAGCGTCTGGTAGGAGCGCACGAACAGGTCGACCGCCTCCCGGCCGGCCGGCGCGCCCGGCGGGATGGGCGGCCGCAACGCCGACCGCACCACGTCCTCCCGCTGCGCCTCCGTGGGGCGCGCGAGCAGCCCGTCTGGCTCGCGACGACCCACGTCTACGTTTACGTTTACGTTCTTTGCGCTTAGGCTTTCGCTTGAAGGCGCGTCCACCCCGTCAAGCGTAGCGCACGCGGGGACCGAGGATCTGATGCGCCGCGGCTATCCCGGCTGGCGGCACGCCAGGAGGCCGACAAACCGGCTTACGGCTTGCGGCTTGCGGCTTGCGGAAAAGCCGGCGCGACCAGGCGGACGCTGCGCTTGCCCACGCTCAGCAGTGCCGGCAGCTCGCTCGCTTCCACGGCGCGATCGCTCGCCTGGGTAGCGCCGGCCAGCTTGACTCCGTTGCCCGCGATCAGCCGCTTGGCTTCGCCCTTGGACGCCGCCAGGCCGGTGTCCGCGAGCAGGTCCACGAGCCTCCGCGAACCTGCCACCGGGTAGCTCGGCCCGGCGTCGCGCCCCTGGCCGCCGAATCTGGCGCGGGCTGTCTCCTGGGCCGCCTCGGCCGCCTCCTGGCCGTGGGTCAGCTTCGTGGCCTCGAAGGCGAGCGCCTCCTTGGCGCGGTTGACCTCAGCGCCCTGGAGCCGCTCGAGATCGGCGATCTCCGCCAGCGGCAGGAAGGTGAACAGGCGCAGGTAGCGGCCGACGTCGGCATCCTCGGTATTGCGCCAGTACTGGTAGTAGTCGAAAGGGCTGGTGAGGCCAGGGTCGAGCCAGGGGGCGTTCCCCTCGGATTTACTCATCTTCTGGCCGGAGCTGGTGGTGATGAGCGTCGTGGTGAGGGCAAACGCTTGCGCGCCCGCTTCCCGCCGGATGAGATCCACACCTGCCAGGATGTTGAACCACTGGTCGTTGCCACCAACCTGGAGGATGCAGCCGTAGGCGCGGAAGAGGTGGAGGAAGTCGTACGCCTGCACCATGGCGTAGTTCAGCTCGATGAAGGAGAGGCTGCCGTTCTGGTAGCGCTCGCGGTAGGTATCGTGCTGCATGAGCTGATTGAGGGTGAAGTGCCGCCCGACGTCGCGGAGGAAGCCGATGTACGGCAGAGGCGTTAGCCAGTCGGCGTTGTTCAGGCGCAGGGCGCGGCCGTCCGAGAAGTCCACGTAGCGCTCGAACTGGCGTCGGATGCTGGCGACGTTGCGGGCAATGTCCGCTTCGGACAGCATGGGCCGCGTCGTCGACCGGCCGGTCGGGTCGCCGATCATGCCAGTGCCGCCGCCGACCAGGGCGATGGGTCGGTGGCCGGCGCGCTGGAGGTGGGCCAGGGCCATGATCTGGACGAGGTGGCCCGTGTGGAGGCTGGCGGCGGTGGGGTCGTAGCCGCAGTACGCGGTGATCGGCCCGCGCTCCAGCGCGGCGCGAAGGCCGTCTTCGTCAGACACGTTGGCCAGGAAGCCGCGGTCGCGAAGGGTCTGGAGCACCCCGTCACAGTGGGCCACGGGCATAGAGCCGACTATTTTAGTATTTCAGCTGGTCTAGCCGGGGCGGCCAGCTGCGCGTGGTGGCGACCTGACGGTGCACGGGGTCACCAAGGAGATAGTGCTCGACGCCGAGAAGACGGGCGTTGGCAAGACGCCCTTCGGAACCGAAGTCGCCGGCTTCTCGGCCACCACCAGCCTCAATCGCAAGGACTGGGGGCTGAATTGGAACGTCGCCCTCGAAGCTGGCGGCGTGCTCGTCGGCGAGACGGTCAAGCTGGCGCTCGAGATCCAGGCCGCCAAGCAGGGCTAGACCGAAGCCGCGTCGACCTTGTCGACGCTCGCGCAAGCGACGGGGAACGTGACACCAGCGCGAGGGCGGCGTCAGCCCATGGTCTTGGGCCGTCCAGAGACTCGCGGATGATGTCGGCGTGGCCGGCATGCTGAGCGGTCTCTGCGATGATGTGGAGCAGGACGCGGCGTGCCGACCAGCTCGCGCCAGGCTCGAACCAGGGAGCCACCGGCAGCGGGTGGGACTGGTTCAAGTCGGGCAGGCTTGCCACGATCTCGCTCGTCTTCTGCGCGACCGTGTCGTAGCGCTCGAGCAGGCCGGCCAGCGTCTCGCCGTCCAGCATGCGAAACTGGCCCTCCCAGTCAACCTCGGGGCCCGCGGCCATCCCTTCGGCACCGCCCAGCACGAAATTCATCCACCCCTTGTTCGGTGGCGGCGACGTGCTTGATCAGGCCGCCCAGACACAAGGCACTCGCGGTCGTGCGTTGGGCGGCCTGCTCGTCCGTCAGGTCGCGGACTGTGAAGCGCAAGAAGTAGCGGTGCCGGGCCAGCGTTTCAAGGAGATCGGCGCGCTCGCCGGTCTGGGCCGCGTCGGTGGTGGTCATGCCGTCAGTATCCGCCCTCACGTTCGTCGTCTGTCGCGCGCCATGGTGCGCCGCGCGCGGCAGCTCTCCGGCGGCGCCTGACCGTCGGCAGCCGGTACGGGGCCGTGCCGGCACGCCCATCGCGGACCGATGACTTTGGGCGTGCCGCGCCGTTAAGGCTCTGGATGCAGATGCACCCGCACAGGGCGACGTGCCCACGCGGCGCTGGGGTCCGGCCAGCTACAGCCGGCGGGCACAGCGCGAACCGCGAATCACGCGAATCAAAGGAGACGGCTGATGCAGAAAGCGACCAGGCTGAGCGTGGCGTTGTGGATCGTGCAGGGGTTCCTCGCTGCCTTTTTCTTCCTGGCCAGCGGTGGGCCAAAGCTGGTCCTGCCGACCGAGATGCTGGCGATGGCGATCCCGCTGCCGCGTCCATTCGTCCTGTTCATCGGCGTGGCCGAGATGCTCGGGGCGCTTGGCCTGATCCTCCCCGGACTCCTGCACACGCGGCCGGGGCTCACGCCCCTGGCCGCCCTTGGGCTCGTGCTCGTCACGCTGTCCGCCACTGTCTATCAGCTGATGGCCGGCCAGCCCGGAAGCGCGGCGTTTGCGACAGTGATGGGGCTGCTGGCCGCATGCGTCGCCTACGGCCGTTGGCGCCTCATCCCGCTGCGCGGGTCGGCGGCGGCGCCAGCGGTGCTCCAGCCGGCTGGTTGAACCTGGCAGGGCCGTATCACGATCCTCGCCCGCGGACTGGGCGAGCGACCCGGGCGGTGGGATGACCGCCGCGCTATCCCGCGTCTCGACGCGACGAAGGAGCCATGATGAGCGGAGTACAGGTACTGGTTGGCACGCGCAAGGGCGCGTTTGTGCTCACCGCGGACGGAAAGCGCGAGCAGTGGACCGTCAACGGACCCCATTTCGCGGGCTGGGAGACCTACCACCTCAAGGGATCACCCGCCGATCCGAATCGGCTGTATGCGTCCCAGTCCAGTGGCTGGTTCGGCCAGGTGATCCAGCGTTCTGATGACGCCGGTCAGACGTGGGCACCTGTCGGCAACCAGTTTGCCTACGACGGCGTCCCCGGCACGCACCAGTGGTACGACGGCACACCCCGCCCATGGGAGTTCAAGCGCGTCTGGCATCTCGAGCCGTCGCTGACCGATCCCGACACCGTCTACGCCGGGGTTGAAGACGCGGCCCTGTTCCGGTCGACCGACGGCGGCCAGACGTGGCAGGAGCTGGCCGGACTGCGGGGCCACGGCTCGGGATCCTCCTGGCAGCCAGGCGCCGGCGGGCTGTGCCTGCACACGATCCTGCTCGATCCGAGCAACCCCGAGCGGCTGTTCATCGCGATCTCGGCGGCGGGCGCGTTCCGGTCCGACGACGCCGGCGCAACGTGGCGACCGATCAACCGCGGCCTGCAATCGGAAGGGATCCCCGATCCGGACGCCGAGGTCGGCCACTGTGTGCACCGCATCGCGATGCACCCGTCGCGTCCGGACGTGCTGTTCATGCAGAAGCACTGGGATGTCATGCGCACCGACAACGCGGGCGCGTCGTGGCGCGAGATCAGCGGCAATCTGCCCACTGACTTCGGCTTCGTCATCGACGTCCACGCGCACGAGCCGGAGACGATCTACGTCGTGCCGATCAAGAGCGATGCGGAGCATTTCCCACCGGATGGAAGATTGCGCGTGTACCGCAGCCGAACGGGCGGCGACGAGTGGCAGGAGCTGACCAACGGCCTACCCCAGAGCAACTGCTACGTCAACGTGCTGCGGGACGCGATGGCGGTTGACGCTCTGGATGCGTGCGGGGTGTACTTTGGCACCACCGGCGGCCAGGTGTACGCATCGGCCGACGCCGGCGACTCCTGGCGGCCCATCGTCCGCGATCTTCCGCCCGTGCTGTCGGTCGAGGTCCAGACACGGCCGTGATTCGCGTCGTTCTCCCGACGCATCTCCGGACGCTGGCGCAGGTCATCGGTGAGGTCGCGCTCGACGTGGAGGGCCAGGCGACGCAGCGCGCGGTCCTGGACGCGGTCGAAGCGCGCTACCCGGTGCTGCGCGGAACGATGCGCGACCAGGTCACCCACCAGCGACGGGCCTTCGTGCGGTTCTTCGCCTGCGGATTGGATCTGTCCCATGACCCCCCAGATGCGGCCCTGCCCGAGTCGGTCGCGATCGGTGCCGAGCCGTTTCTGGTGGTCGGGGCCATGGCCGGCGGCTAGCCCGCACTGTTCATGCCCGCTCATCCTGAGCCTGTGGCGTTTTGCTGGTCCATGAATACTCCGGGCTAGCGCCGTGCGCGCACATGCGATGCTCAAAAGTGAAACGTGAAAGAAAGGCCCCGATGACCGGTAGAAACGAAGCGAGCGCCGCCATGCGTACGGGCGCAACCGTCCCCTATGCCACGTCAGCTACGCGGGAATACTCGCGCTGGGTGTCGCTGCTGGTCCTGTGCACGGGCTTCCTGCTCATTGTGGTGGACGGCACAGTTGTCAACGTCGCTCTTCCGTCGATCCAACGAGACCTGGGCTTCTCGCAGGCCGGGCTCGCCTGGGTCGTCAATGCCTATCTGATCGCCTACGGCGGCCTGCTGCTCCTGGCCGGGAGGCTGGGTGACCTGGTCGGTCGTAAGCGCGTGTTCCTCGTCGGCGTCGGCATGTTCACCGTCGCGTCGGCGCTGTGCGGGTTGTCCTTCAGCGCGCCGGTTCTGATCGCTGCCCGGTTTGTGCAGGGGATCGGCGGCGCGGTCGGCTCCGCGGTGATCCTGGGCATGGTCGTCACGATGTTCCAGGATCCGGGCGAAAGGGCTCGCGCCATGGGCATCTTCGCCTTTGTCGCCTCGGCCGGTGGTGCCATCGGCCTGCTGGCCGGTGGGGTCATCACCGAGACGGTCAGCTGGCACTGGATCTTCTTCGTGAACGTGCCTCTCGGGCTGGCGACGATCCTGCTCGGCCTACGGCTGATCGAGCCCGACGAAGGGATGGGACTGAGGGACGGCGCCGACGTCGTCGGCGCGGTCCTGGTGACCGCCGCGCTGATGCTGGGGGTCTACACCATCGTCGAGTCGGACGTGTACGGTCTTGGCTCGAGCCGCACCATCGGATTCGGCGTGGTGGCGATCGTCCTCCTGGCGGCATTCGTGTACCGCCAGGCGGTCGCCACGTCACCGCTGATGCCGCTGCGCCTGTTCGCATCCCGCAATTTCTCGGGCGCGAACGTGATTCAGGCGCTGATGGTTGCTGCCTTCTTCGGGTTCTTCTTCCTGGGCTCCCTCTACATGCAGCGGGTTTTACAGTACGGCCCGCTGCAGATCGGCCTCGCCTTCCTGCCTGACACGGTGGCCATGGCGGCGCTGTCGATCGGCCTGTCAGCGCGGCTCATCACCCGATTTGGCGCGCGCACGGTGCTGCTGGCCGGCCTCGCGAGCATCGCGCTCGGCATGCTCCTGTTTGCTCGCTCGCCGCTGAACGCGGACTACGTGGCCGACCTGCTGCTGCCGATGGTCCTGCTCGGGGTAGGGGCAGGGCTGGCCTTCACGTCGCTCAGCATGTTGGCGATGGCCGATGCCACACCCAGTGATTCCGGGCTCGCATCCGGCCTGCTGAACACAACCACTCAGGTGGGCGCGTCACTCGGCCTGGCCATACTGGCGACCATCTCCAGCGAACACACGCGCCAACTGGTCTCGCAGGGCCAGAGCACGACCGATGCTCTGAGCCAGGCCTATCACCTCACGTGGGCCATCAGCGCGGGACTGGTGTGGTCTGCCTGGGTCTAGCGGCGACCGTGCTGAAGGAAGCGGAAGCGGCACCGGGCCCTACCGCCCCAACTGAAACTGAAACTGAAACTGAGGAAGTCGCCGAGGTGCGGGTGTCCGCTTCGTACTGCGGCGACACGTCCGGTTAGGCGACGTCCTACGCGGACGGCGTCTGGGGCGCCGGGCTGGTCGCGCTCGCGGAGTGGCTGCCCTGATTCCGGTACATCTGGAGCAGCTCTCCGGTCGTGGTCGCGTCCTCCGGTCGCTTGTCGGCCTCGCGAAACCGGAGGAACCGCGGGAAGCGCAGCGCATACCCCCGGGTGTCGCCGGGGCCGCGGCCGGCCGTGTGGTGGGGCGACGGGGTGATCTCGTCGGCCAGTATCTCCATGACGAGCGCCGGTTCGAGCCACACGCTCGGCGTGATGAGTGACCGCACCCGTGCCGGCTTGTCGGGCCTCAGGTAGGGCGCGGCGCGCTCGGGGATCGCGCGCCACTGCTCGTCCGAGAGCCCCGTCCCCACCTTGCTCACCGTGACGAACGCGTCGGCGTCCGGGTCATAGACGCCCGCCAGCAGCGCGCCGACCCCGAAGTCGGCCCGCTTGCCACGGCCGTAGATGTACCCGAGCAGCACGCAGTCGATGGTGTCCTCCAGGGCACCAGCCGCGTGCTTCTTCAGCTTCACCCAGTTGAAGTTGCGCGCGCCGGCCTGGTACGGCGAGTCGACCCGCTTGACCACCAGCCCCTCCAGGCCCAGGGACAGCGCCTCGTCGAACAGCGCCTGCATCCGCTCGGCCGTCTCGACCACCTCCCCCGGCTGGGCGCTCAGGGGGTCCTCGCCCTGAACCGACGCGGCCAGGACGCCCAGGCGTTCGAGCAGCGGGCGGTCCAGCAGCGACTGGCCGTCGCGGTACATGACGTCGAACACCATGGCCCGCAGCGGCAGCTCCAGGGCCATCGCGTCGATGCGCTCCTTGCGGCGCCGCCGCATCGTCTCCTGGAAGGGCAGGAACTCGTCGGTGGCCGGGTTGTAGGCCAGCGCCTCGGCATCCAGGATGGCCGTCTCGGCCTGCACCTGGCGCAGCGTCCCGGCGACCAGCTCCGGGAACATGCCAGTGAAGTCCTCCAGGTTGCGCGAGTAGAGGTGGACCTGGGCGCCTTCGGGCCGGCGGCGGTCGAGATGGATCTGCACCCGGACGCCGTCGAACTTCATCTGGACGTGGGCGCGGCCGCCGAGTCGCGCCAGGATGCTGGCGCTGTCCGGCAGCCGCTCGGCCAGCTGGGCGCGCATCGGCCGGCCAACGGCGACGCCCAGCGCCTGGACGCCACCCACCCCGTCGCGCCACAGGGTCTGGCCCAGCAACCCCAGGTCTGACGTCCGGTTGTAGGCCTCCTCCAGGAGCTTGCGCTGCTTGGCGCCCCCGAGCTTCGCCTGGGCGAAGGCCGCCAGGATCGTGACGTCGCCCACCCCGAGCCGCGCCGTGCCCAGGGGAACGCGCACCAGGTGTTTGGCGGACAGCGGGTCCAGCTGAGACAGCAGACCAGCCAGCACGGCCACCTTCTGGCCGGCGCTCCCGCTGCCGGCGAGATCGGCGATCGCACGCAGGCGGGTGAAGACCGTCGTCACCGACAGCTCAGGCGGCGGCTGGCCAGCGCCCCAGCGCTCCTGGCTCAGCCGCTGGGCCACGGTCCCCAGGTCGCCCGCCTGCCCGTACTGCGCCAGCACGCTGTCACGCTCCACGCCGTAGGCGCTGGCGATCGCCGCCGCGACCGACCGCTCGCCCAGGCCAAACTCGACGGGCTGGTACCACGGGGCGACGCGGCCCTGGAGCAGATAGCTGACCTCGGGTATCTCCGGCACCGAGATCTGCGCGAACAGCTCGGCCAGCAGCTCGACGAGCCGAGTGCGGCCGGCCGTGTGCTCGAGCTGCTCGAAACAGGCGGCCACACGTTGGAACGTCGTCACAGGCTGACTTCCAGGCGCACGACCACCGTCCATGTCATCGGATCAGCTCCTCGTGCGCCAGACGGAGGGGAACCGCCGCACCCCTCGGTCGGCGGCTCCGAGACGGCCGCGCAGCATCGCATCGAGGCGTCGCGGCAAGTATACTCGGGTAAATCCATGGCGACGGTGCGACGGTTCAGCTTTACCCGCGGCATGGCGGAGCCGCTGCGCAGCTAGACGCGGCGAGCGGTTTCGGCATGCCGGGAGCGGTCCAACGAGGACCGCTTCTTTATTTTAACTCAGTTCAAATCTAATCCGAATACCCGAGATCGTCTATTTGTCCTTTTCTTCGTCAATTCGTCAATTCGTCCATTCGTCAGCTCTGGCCCCGGGCCTGAGGAGTCTTCACCATGACGACAGTCACCATGACTGGCGAGGACAGTTCGCCCGCCTGGGCGCGGCGGCTCGCCGGGCTGCGCGCCTCGGCGCTCGAACAGCTCGCCCAGGCGCACGACACGGGCGCCCTCGAGCAGTGGCGCGTGGCCCAGCTCGGTCGCAAAGGCCCGCTCTCGGAGCTGACCGGCGGCCTGGCCGCGCTCCCGAAGGAGCAGCGCGCCGCCGTGGGCCAGGCCGTCAACGCGGTCAAGAGGGCGCTCGAAGACGCCTTCGCCGCCCGGCAGGCCTGGCTGCGGGAGCGGGAGCTCGCCGCCGCCCTCGAGCGCGACCGTGTGGACGTGACCCTGCCGGGCCGTCCGCCGGCCGTCGGTGCGCTGCACCCGATCACACGCACGGCCGCCGAGTGCGTCGACGTCCTGCGCGGCATGGGGTTCCAGGTGACCCAGACGCCCGAGGTGGAGACCGAGTACTTCAACTTCGAGTCGCTCAACATTCCCGCCTGGCACCCGGCGCGCGACATGCAGGACACCATCTACGTCGACGTGCCGAGCGTGCTGCTGCGCACGCAGTCGACGGCGTACCAGGCGCGCGTCATGACGACCCAGCAACCGCCGGTGCGGATCATCAACGTCGGGCGCTGCTACCGGTCGGAAGCCGTCGACGCCACCCACGAGTGGATGTTCCACCAGATCGACGGGCTGGCGATCGACCAGGGGCTCACCATGGCAGAGCTGCGCGGGACGCTCACCAGCTTCGCCCGGCAGCTGTTCGCCCCGACCGGGTCGTCCCGCGAATTCCGCACCCGCTTTCGCTGCGACTACTTCCCGTTCGTCGAGCCTGGCGTGGACTTCGCCATCTCGTGCTACCGCTGTGACGGCGACCCGTCGTGTCCGATCTGCCACGGCTCGGGCTGGCTCGAGATCCTGGGGGCGGGCATGGTGCACCCGAAGGTGCTGGCCAACGCCGGCTACGATCCGGACCGCTACACGGGTTTTGCCTGGGGCATGGGCATCGAGCGCATCACCATGATCAAGTACGCCATCGACGACATCCGTCTGTTTTACGCCAACGACCCGCGGTTCCTGGAGCAGTTCGCATGAAGGTGGCCCTGTCCTGGGTGAGCGAGCTCGTCGCGGTGGACCTGGATCTGGATCTGGCTGTGGCCGAGCTGGCGACGCGCCTGACCATGGCCGGACTCGAAGTGGAGGCCGTGCGCCACGTTGGCGCTGACTGGCGCGGGGTGACCATCAGCCGCGTGGTCGACCTCGAGCGGCATCCCCGCGCCAGCTCGCTCTCGGTGGCCCGTCTCGACCTCGGTGGGCGCGAGGCCACAGTGGTCACCGCGGCGCCCAACCTGCACGTGGGCGCCATTGTTCCCCACGTCGCGGCTGGTGGGCGCCTACCGGCTGGGGAGGTGGGCTCGCGCACCTTCCAGGGCATCGTGTCGGAGGGCATGGTGTGCTCGGGAGACGAGCTCGACATTTCTCCAGACAAAGACGGGATCTACCTCCTGGAGGAGGATGCGCCCGTCGGCGAGGCGCTGGCCGCGTACCTGGGCGAGGTCGTCCTGGACATTTACGTGACCGCCAACCGCCCCGACTGCATGTCGATGGTAGGGATCGCGCGCGAGATCCACGCGCTGACCGGCGCTCCCTACCGGGCGCTGATGGGGGAGATCGCCGACTACCCGCCGCCAGGTGGCCGGGTGCCAGCGGGCTCGCTGCTATCGGTGCAGATCGAGGACGCGCGGGGCTGTCAGCGCTTCACGGCCGGGCTCGTCCAGGGCCTCGCCATCCGGCCGTCACCGCACCGAGTTCAGCGACGCCTCCACTTCGCCGGTGTCCGGCCGATCAGCAACGTGGTCGACGTCACGAACTACGTCATGCTGGAGGTGGGCCAGCCGCTGCACGCCTTCGATCGCCAGCGCCTGTCGGGGTCGCGCATCGTCGTGCGCCGCGCGGCCGACGGCGAGCGGCTGGTGACCCTGGACGGGGAGGAGCGGACGCTCCGGCCGGACATGATGGTGGTTGCCGACGAGACGGCGGCCCGCAGCCTGGCCGGGATCATGGGCGGCGCCGACAGCGAGATCACCCCTGACACGCGCGACGTGGTGATCGAGGGCGCCAGCTGGGACCGGGCGACGGTCCGGCTCACGTCGGCGGCGCTGGGTTTAACCACCGAGGCCGGCCGCCGCTTCGGCCGGGGCGTCGACCCGGAGCTGACGGTCCGGGCCGTGTCGCGCGCGGTGGCGATGACGCTCGAGCTGTCCGGCGGCACGTCCGCGGCGGGGCTGGTGGACGAGTACCCCGGTCGGGTGGCGCCGCCCGTGATCCGGGTGCGGCCGGCGCAGATCGAGGCGCTCCTTGGTACGGCGTACCCGACCGACGTGATGGTCAGCAGCCTGTCGGCGCTGGACTTCGGCGTCCAGCAGGGAGCAGGTGGTGAGCTGGTCGTCTCGGTGCCGAGCCACCGGCGCTTCGACGTGGAGCACCGCGCCGACCTGGCCGAGGAGGTGGCGCGCCTGGTGGGCTACGAGACGATACCGACGACGACGCTGGGCGGTCGACTGCCGGAGCCGCGGCGCGACGGCGATGGTGGCTTCGGCGTCGAGCTTCTGGCACGTCGCGCCCTGGCGGCCGCCGGCCTGCAGGAGGTCATCACCTACTCGCTGGTGGACCCGGGGCTGGCCGCGTCGCTCGCCGCCACGCCGGAGACCGTGCCGGAGGCGGCGATCCCGGTGGCGAACCCGCCGTCGGCGGAGCACAGCGTCCTGCGCCCGGGTCTGCTGGGCAGTCTGCTGCACACGGTGCGGGCCAGTCTGCGGCACCGACCGCGGGTGCTGATCTTCGAGCTGGCGCGCACCTGGCACGGCGAGCTGGCGCCGCTGCCGCGCGAGGAGCGCCACGTGGGCATCGCGCTGACCGGCCGCCGCTCGCCGGAGGGCTGGGCCACCGGGGACGCCGAGCTCGACGTCTTCGACCTCAAGGGGATCGTCGAGACGCTGGCCGCGGCGCTGGCGGCGCCGCTGGTGTACGAGGCCGGCGAGCACCCGAGCTTGCACCCGGGACGAACGGCGCGCGTGTGCGCCGCGAGCGGCGAGCTGGTGGGCTTCGTGGGCCAGGTGCACCCCGTGGTGGCCGAGCAGCTTGGCCTGGAGCGGCGGGTCGTCCTGGCAGCCGAGCTGGACTTCGAGCTGCTACTGCGCGTGCGCTCGGGCGTGGCGGTGGTAGCGACGCCGTCCCGGTTCCCGCCGGCCCAACGGGACATCGCCGTCGTCGTCGCGGAGGCCACGCGCAACGCGGACGTCGAGACGGCGATCCGTCGGGCGGCGGCGCCTCTGCTGCACGGGCTGAGGGTGTTCGACGTGTACCGCGGCGGCTCGGTCGCGGAGGGACGCAAGAGTCTGGCCTACGCGTTGAGCTACCAGGCGGCGGATCGGACGCTGGCGGACGACGAAGTGGCGGCCGTCCATGGGCGGGTCGAGCAGGCGCTGACGGCGACGTTCGGGGCGGAGGTGCGCGGCCGCGACGCCGCTCCGATATAACCAGCGTTTATAGCCACAATCTCGTTCATGAGCGCGACACCGGCTGTGGCCCGAGGTACTGTGGGGGTGCGCCACGTGCCGGTGGTTGGAGTTGGAGTCGTCCATGACAAACGCGGTCGGTCCCGTTCGAACCAGCCCCTGGGTTTGCACCTCGTGCGGCGAGATGGCCCGCGGCGCGCGCCCGCCCCGCACCTGCGGCATGTGCGGCCGCGCCGAGCGCGGCTTCGAGCAGCAGCGCGACCTGGCGCTCCCCTCGGATTGATCGCCGCGGCGGCCAGCGCCGCACACTGGATCGGGGACCGGGGAACCGGAGGCTTGGCAGCGGGCCGCGCTGGTGCTACTGTCCGGTCGCATGCCGCGCCGCAGGATGGGGCCCGCCGCGCTGGCGGCGATCGGCCTTCTGTCAGTCGCTGGCTGCGGCCTATTTGGGTCGACGACCCCGACATCGTGCCCCAACGCCGTCGTGTGGAGCGATGCTGACCGCTACGTGGGCAAGCGGACGACCGTGCGCGGCCAGGTTGTGGGGGTGCATTACGCGACGGCGGGCGAGGGCCAGCCGACGTTTCTGGACGTCGGCCGCGCCTACCCGGACCCCCAGCGCTTCACCATTGTGATCTGGGGCCGGGATCGCGACAACTTCCCGACGGCCCCCGAGCAGGCGTACCGTGGCCACGTGGTGTGCGTCACGGGCTTCCTCGACACGGCGATGGGCAGCCCGGGCATCGAGGTCGCGTCCCCGGCCAGCATCGCGGTCCAGTAGCGTCCTTGTCTTGTCGGCGCCGCCGCGCCGTATCACATGGCCTCGGCTGGCTCTGACGCTGGCTCCGCCTCTGATGGCGCCAGGGTGATGGGCGCTTTGCGGCTGCGTTGGCGCGACCGGTGCTCGTTCCGTCGGCGGCTGGGCGCGGCTGGCGGTTGGGCGGGCCCGGGCGACGACGTCGACGACGGCGTCTCCGTGGGCCGCCGCCGGGCGATGGCTGCCTGCCGCTCCTGCTCCACCTGGGCGCGGTCGCGGCCGTAGCGCGCCGCCGACATCCGCGCCACGTCGGCGGCGGCCGCGGCATCGGTGGCGGGCGGTCCGTCGAGCGCCACGGAGAACGTGGGCAGTCGCTCGCCGTTGTGGGACATGCGGACGTAGCACTGGTGTTCGCCGAGCTCGGTGAGATCCTGCTCGTCCAGACTGCCGCCCAGCTCCGGAACCAGGTACTGGGCGTCCTCGGCGCTGCAGTGGAAGGCGAACAGCCCGTCGAGGTTGGCGAACACGGTGGCCCGCAGCGCCCGTCCCTGCTCGCCGTCCAGGGCAGCCAGGCGCGCCAGGCTCTGGGTTGCTAGGACGACGTTGGCGCCGTACTTGGCCAGCTCGGCCAGCATGGACTCGTAGTCGGCGCCCGGCATGGTGTGGAACTCGTCGACGAGCACTGTCACCGCGCGGCGCTGGGACGGATCGAGCCGCGCCTGCTCCGCGACGGTGAGCCCGACGAGGTTCATCACCGTCGCGCCCACCAGCGCCGCCGTGTTCTCACCCACCACACCCTTGGCCGTGTTGACGACGACGATGGCGCCGCGCCGCAGCCACTCGGCGGGGTCGACAGTGGAGCACGCCTGGCCAACGATGGCGCGCGCGGCGCGGCTCCCCTCGAAGCGGTGGATCTTGCTCAGCACAGGGTTGACGATCTCGAGCTGGAACCGTCGATCCAGCGGCTCGAAGTAGCCGCTCCACCAGCCCATGAGCGACGCGTCGGCGATGCCCGCCAGAACTGTGCGCCGGAAGACCGGGTCGGTGAGCAGGGGCTCGACCTCCAGGATGGTGTGCTGGCGTGCCCGGCCGTGCTCGGGGTCCGCGGCGCAGATGGCGAGGTTGGCCTCGAAGAGGGTCGCCAGGGCGAACCTGAAGGCGTCCTCCATGCGCGGTCCCCAGAACTGCTGCCACTCGCGCTGGAAGATGGTGAGCGCGTTTGCCACGGCGCGGTCGCGGCGCCAGCCGAGGCCCGTGTCCAGGAGGTTGAGGCCGAAAGGCCGCGCGTCGTCCGCGACGTCGAGGTACACCACGTCGGCGTGGCGATGGGGCGGGACCATGCCGAGGGTGGACTCGGCCAGGTCGCGGTGCGGATCGATGAGGAGGAGGCTCTGCCCGGTCCGGCTGGCCATGGCGTGGCCGGCGAGGCGCAGCATCAGGGTGGACTTGCCGCGGCGCGTCTTGGCGACGAGCAGCAGGTGGCGCCGCAGGAGGTGCTCTGGGAGGGCGACGGGCACCGCGCAGCCGTGGTGGGCCGAGACGCCGATGCGGCAGCCGTGGGCCACGGTCGTCGGCAGGGGCAGCCAGCGACGGGCAGTCGTGCGCTCGAGCAGCGGCACGTCGGCGGTCCCCTGAGGGAGGTGCCACAGGCCGGCGAGCTCGCGGGTGTTCAGCATCGGCAGTCGTCGGTGTGGCGTCAGCGGGGCCGGCGTGCGCAGGTCGAGATTTAACCCCCGCTGCTGCCGCCGCCGCGCTGGGTTCAGCGGCCGAGCGACGAAGCCGTTGCCATCGGCGAGGGTGTAGTGGCGGTAGGCGGCGACCAGCTTGTTCAGTCTTTGCTGGACCGCCGCTGGCGGAGAGTCGGCCGGGGCGAAGACCGACAGGCGGATCTCCGTGTAGTAGGCAAAGCGGCCGACCTTCTCGCGCACCAGCGTCATGTCGTACATGGGGCGCGTGTTCCACCGGCGCACCAGGAGGACCAACGCCAGCGCGCCGACGATGGCGGCCGGCAGGGCGATGGCAAGCTGCGGCCACTGGCGCGCCAGCCACCAGTGGTAGGCCTGGAGACCGCCCAGGGCCGCGGCCAGGAGGCCGACGAGGAAGAAGAGGCCTGGTGTCGCGCTTTCGGCCGGCGCCTGCGCCTGCTCCCCGGCGAGCGGGTGCTGCACGGCCAGCCGCAGGAAGGGGCGCGACCAGTCTTCCGGGGCGGGGCGCAGCGCCAGCTGGCTGAGCGCCCGCCAGCCCGCGGGCAGGTCACCGAGGGCCTGAAGGATGCCGAGCACGGGGTCGGCCTGGGCGGAGCGCGTGGCGTCCACGTCTTCGTCGCGGAACATCCGGATGGGCAGGTAGGCGGCGGCCCGCAGGGACAGCGTGCAGGCCGCCACCTGCTCGCCAGGGCGCTGCCAGGCGGGGTCGACGCTGGGGTCAGCGCGGGCATCGAGCGGGCGGACGACGGCCTGGGGGTACGCGGCGCCGAGCTGGGCTTCGAGGTGGGCCCAGACGGCCGGGCTGGCGGCGCGGCCGAGGAAGCGGCGCGACCTGTTGTCGGCGGTGACCTCGAAGGCCAAGGGCTCGGCGAGAGCGACCGCGGCGAACAGGTTCTCGGCCGGCGTGATCGTGGCCGCGCTGGTGCGCGGCGTCACGATCTCCACCAGGTGGGGCGCTGGCGGCGGAGCGGGCCGGTCGCCGCGCTCAGGCAGGAAGCGCACGCGCCCTCAGCTCCGCGAGCTCGCGCGGTGCGGTCGTCGCCAGGCGATGCTCGGCCCGACTGGCCTCGATGGTGAGCGGCACGCGGTTGCCCCGGGCGAACAGCAGCCCCTGTCCCTTGCTCGCCCCGAGGAGGTACTGCCGCTCGTCCGAGGTCAGCCGGAAAGCTTCGGCGACCGGGTCGATGGTGGTGGCGTCCTGCTTCATCAGCAGCTTGACGGCCGCGTTGACGAGCACGGCCCGGCCCTGATCCGAACGCAAGAAGTCGGCGACGTCCTGGGTGATGGTCACCAGGCCGAGGTAGTACTTGCGCGCCCGCCTGGCCATGCCCGAGACGAACGCGCCGCCTTCGGGGTAGCGGAGCAGCGACCATGCCTCGTCGATGACGAGCAGGCGGGGCTGCCGGTGTGTCTGGACGCGGTTCCAGACGAAGCCGGCGATGAGATGGATCGCCAGGGGCCGGAGCTCCTCTTCGAGCTGCTGGATGTTGAAGACCACCAGCCGGCGGTCGAGAGCAACGTTGGTCGGCCCGGCGAAGAGGCCGCTGGCCAGGGAGCCGCCGACGAAGCGCCGGACGCGGGCCGCCAGAGCCGTGGCCAGATCTCCCGGCGTCTCGGCCAGGACGTTGTGGAGATCGCGCAGGAGAGGCGCCGGCCGGACGTGGGTGGCGGGGTCTGACGAGATGCCCACGCGGGCGTACGCCTGGTAGATGGCCTCGTCGAGAACGGCCCGCTCGTACGTCCCGAGGCCGCGGCCCGGCTCGGCGATCATCACCTCCAGAAGGCCGAGGAGCGCCGCCACCTTTTCGGCCAGCGCGTCGCGCCCCTCGGCGTCGTGGCCCGGCGGCGCCAGATCGAAGGGGTTGAGCCGGTGGGGTGACGAGCTCGCCAGGCGGATGTACTGGCCGCCCACGGCGGAGCACAGCGCCCGGTACTCGTCCTCCGGGTCGACAATGAGGAATTCGACGCCGGCGAGCAGGTTCCGCAGCGCCATGAGCTTGACGAAGTAGCTCTTGCCGGCGCCGGCCATGGCGAAGACGGCCATGTTGGCGTTCTCCAGGCCGCTGTCGAAGGGGTCGACGATGACTGGCGACTGGGTGCGGCTGGCGACGCCGTACAGCACGCCGCGCTCCATGGAGAGCGTCCCAGAGGTGAAGGGGAACGTGGTGACGAGCGAGCTGGTGTCGAGGTTGCGGTAGACGAGAAGATCGTCGCGGCCCTCGGGCAGGCAGGAGCGGAAGCCGCGGTCCTGCTCCAGGATGGCGACCCGCGAGTGGGCCAGCATGCCGTCGAGGGTGCTTTCGACCCGGCGCGTGAGGTCGTCGAGGGCCTTGAGCGTGGGCGCCCGCAGCAGGAGGTACAGGCTGACGGAGAAGACGCGCTCCTCGCCGCGCTGGAGCGCGTCCCGCAGGCGCTCGGCATCCTCGAAGGCGACTTCGCGCTCGGGGTCGGCGAGGCGGCCGCCGCGAGCGTCCAGCAGGCGCGACGACTGGAGCTGGACGAGCTTGTGGCCGAGCATCCTGACGATGGTGGGCGTCTCCAGCGGATGGACGTGGATGGCCAGCTCGATGGGCTGCTCGAAGTCCAGGAGGGGCTGGAGCCAGCCGGCCGAGACGACGCGCGGGTAGCCGACGACCGCCAGGACCCGCGCGTACTGGTACTCGAGGCGCAGGTGGTCGCGGTCGACCTCGACGGCGGCCGGCGCCACGAGGTCGGCCAGTGAGCGGGTGCCCAGGGCGAAGCGGCGCTCGTCTGGACCGAGCGGTGGTGTGCGCGGGCGGCGCCGGCGGAACGGCAGCGGGACCATGTCAGAGGCCTCCGTCCTGTGGCGCTGCGGGCGGGCCGTCGGCGCCGACGACGAGCGCTGTGTAGTGCTCGAGGCGCTGACGGAAGCGCTGCAGGCGTGAGCGCTCGGGCGACCAGCAGGCCATGAACAGCGTCGCCAGCTCGACGTCGTCGAGCCGACGCACTGTGAGGTCGCACCGGGCCAGCTGCCTGGCCACCTCGTCGCAGCGGAACGTCAGCTGGCGCTGGGCTGTTTGCGCCTCGCCGGCGTCCGCGTTGCCAGCCGCCGGGTGCCAGCCGCGCCAGCCGCGCCACCTGCTGTGCGCCGGCGGCTGCGCCGGCACGACGACGTAGAACTGGCGCTCCAGGAGCGTCCTCTGGCGCGCCAGGCCCTGCACGAAGGCGGCGTGGTCGCGGGCCAGGGCGGCGAGATCCTGCGGCAGCTCGCGCCTGGCCCGCTCCTCGAGGGCGCCGAGGTACCGGCTGAGGTCCACGGGGACGGTGCGCACCAGGATCTGCACTGGGAAGCTGAGCGCGTTGAGGAACGCGGCGTAGCCAGCCAGCACCGACTCTCGCCGGGCGGCATCGTCCATGGGGACCGTGGCGCCGGCCACTTCGAGGACGGCCCGGTAGAGTGGCCCGGCCAGGCGGACCACGCCACCCTCGATGCGCTGGACGTTGATGCGGCTCGTCTGGACCGCGGCGCGGGTCACGGGGCACCACCCCCGTACCAGGCGAGGTCGGGCGCCAGCTCCTGCCAGTCGCCCGCGCCTGGCCGCCAGTCGGCCGGGTCCAGCTCGCCGGGCCGCCACGTGGCCTGCCGTGGCAGCGCCACGAAGCAGGCGCCGGCGACCAGCCACTGCTCGAGCGGCCGCCCGAAGGGGCGCACCAAAACGAAGATGGCCGCGGCCAGCACGCAGGCGCCGGCCAGCCCGAGGCGGACGGCCGGGAGCAGCGCAGTCTGCTGGTCCCAGAGGCCGTACCCCAGGGAGAGGCCGACCATCAGGTACAGGAGCTGGCGCACGGTGAGGCCGAAGACGACCTTGTCCTCGACGTCGAGGTGGGTGGGAATCTCGTGGTCAGAGCGGGCCATGGTGTGTTCCTCTCGGCCTTGCGGCGCGCGAACGACGGATACGGCTCACGGGGTGACGGCGTTGCCGACCAGGCCGGCGATCGTGCTGGCGAGCAGGACGATCGCCAGGCCGCCGATGGCGGCGAAGGCGGCGTCCTTGGCGTTCTCCATACGTCTGGGGCTGCCGCCGGCTGTCATGTACAGGAAACCGGCCCAGGCCAGGAACAGGGCCGCGGCTGCCATGCCGACCTTGGTGGCGATGTCCAGCAGGTTCTTGAACAGGTCGATGATCTTGATGGGATCGCTCATAGCGAAAGAGACCTCCGTGCAGGTGTGGCGCTCGGCGAGCTGTCAGCTGTCAGCTGTCAGCTACCAGCTGGTGGTCGTCAGTTGTCAGTTGTCAGTTGTCAGTAACTCCTGTGCCTCCTGTCTCAGGCGCCGCGGGCCCGCCCAGCGCCGGCGTAGTGGCTGCCCCAGAACCCGGCGAACACGGCCATCTCGCGGACGACGTCGCCTGTATTGGGGGCGTTGACCATGCGTCCGTTGCCGACGTACACGCCGACGTGGGTGATCCAGTCGTGGGGGTCGGCGTAGGTGTGGGCGAAGAAGACGAGGTCGCCCGGCTGGAGCTCGCCCTCGGAGATGCGGGCCGTGGAGTCGTACTGCTGCTGGGCGGTGCGCGGCAGGCTGACGCCGACGTCGCGGTACACGAGCTGCACCAGGCTGGAGCAGTCGAGGCCGCTGGCCGGGTTGGTGCCACCGAACACGTACGGCACGCCCAGGTAGCGGCGCACCGCCTGCACCACCAGGGCACCCCGGCCGGCGTCGGCCGGGGACGGCGCCGCGCCGAGGTCGTAGCCGGCGGCGAGCCCGAGCACCTGAACGACGTAGTCGTCGTGGGCGTCGAACCGGGCGCTGGCGACGTGGCTGTACCGGAAGAGCGCCCGCCGCAGGTCGTCAGCCGGCCCGTCGCCGATGCTCGCCTCGCGCGCGAGAGCGCACAAGTAGCGGTCCATCGCTGGCAGGGCGAGGTGAAAGTTGGTGGAATCGCGGCGCTGCGCCACTGGCTTTGCCGCTTCGGCTGGGTCATCGGTCCTCCACGGCACGCCGGCGCCGTAGGCGCGCCAGGTGCCTTCCATGAACTGTCCGTAGCCGTAGGCGCCGGCGGTCGAGGTCTGGTCGGCGAGCTGCCCGAAGCGCGACTCCACCCGGGCGACCGCTGCCAGCACCTGCCACGAGAGCCCGCAGCTCGAGGCCGCGGCCACCTGCTGCATCGTCGCGAGCTGGTCCGGCGGGATCTCGTCCGAGCGCGCGCTGGCGACACGGGAGACGTCGCCGAGGGTCCAGGAGGGGCCGAGAGCGCCACCCGGCGCCGCGACGCCGAGCAGCTCCAGGGGGATGGCGACCGCCAGGAGCAGGCCGAGCAGGATCACCAGCACGAGCCAGGGCAGCGCACGGGCATAGCTCCGCCCAAGCCCCTCCAGCGCGAGCGCCACCATCATCCCTGCACCCCTGGCATCAGCGGGCACCGATCCCGCCGCGCAGAGCGGAGACGAGGCGCACGGCCTGCTGGCCGGCGGCGACGGCGCGCGCCTGGCCGGTGAAGCCGGCGGCACTGAGCGTCGTCACGCCGCCGAGCGAGCCCAGCATGAGGCGCGGGACGCGCTGCGTGAGGTGGAGCGCCGCGATCCCGAGGATCAGCCCGAAGAGCGCCGTCCGCCCCGTCTCGGGGTCCGCCACCATTGACGGCGAGGCGATCTGCGAGACCTGGGTGATGAGCAAGGTCCCCAGCTGGAGGACGACCACCTGGACGGACTGGGTGAAGACGGTGCCGAAGAACAGGCCGAACCAGAGCTGGGCCCAGCCGTGTGTCTGTGGCAGCACCCAGCAGAGCAGGGCCAGCGGGGCCAGGACCAGCAGCACGTCGACGAGCGCCAGGCGCATCATCATCTGGACCAGGAGCAGCAGCCCCATCACCAGGTAGACCAGCACAGCTATCAAGGTGACGACGGAGCCCATCAAGCCGCTGCCGAGCAGGTCCCAGGCGGGCAGCACGATCGTGCCGAAGGACTGGCACAGGGCGTTGTTCACCGAGATGACGAAGCTGCCCCAGCTCCAGCTGGTGTTCACCAGGAGCGCCCCAAGCACCAGCCGCGGCAGCAGCTCCATAGCCGTGTGGTAGGGGGCGCGGATGTGGGGGTAGACGATGAGGTTGAAGCCGCCCCAGACGGCCAGGACGGCGAGCAGGCTGTTGGCGACCGCGCGCGACCCGTGCCACAGCTTCTTGACCGCGTCGTTCTCGTACGACAGCTCGGCTGGCGTCTGGCTGATGACGTTGCCGCTGCCGAGCAGCCCGCCCATGACAGCGACGATGTCGCTCGACGTGCTCCGCATGAGGGTGGTCAGCGCCGCCTGGAAGACGGTGCTGGCCCACGCTGTGGGGTCGCTCAGGAAGCCGCCCACGGGCAGCTGGGGGCCGGGCGTCGCGACGAAGCCCCCCGGGTCAGCGGCAGCGGCCCGTGGCGTGGGTGTCGGGCCGGTCGCGGGCTGGGCGGCGGCGGGCTGGGCGCCCCAGAACAGGCCGCTCAGCGCCGCGGCCAGCGCCAGAGCGAGAGCTGGAGCCAGGAGCGGATGAGCACGACGATCCATGACGCCCAGTGTCCACACGGGGGGTCACGGGGGCGTCACACCAGCGTCACACCGCCACGGCCGGCCCACATCCGAGACAGCGCGCCCGCCCGTCAGGCCGCGATCGGGACGGTGTGACGGGCGGGTGACGCGGGTCGCCTACCATCGGCGGCGTATGCTCGCCACGGTGGCGACCGCGGCCATCGTCGGCCTCGATGGGCGGCTGGTCGAGGTGCAGGTCGACATCGCCCGCCAGGGCCTGCCCACGTTCATCATCGTCGGGCTGCCCGACGACGCCGTCCGCGAGGCGCGCGAGCGGGTCCGGGCGGCGATCCGCAACAGCGGGCTGGAGTTCCCGATGCGCCGGATCACCGTCAACCTGGCGCCGGCCGAGATCCCCAAGACCGGGCCGACCTACGATCTGCCAGTCGCCCTCGGCATCCTGCTGGCCTCAGGCCAGGTGGAGGCGGCCACGGCCGCCGGCACGCTGCTGCTCGGCGAGCTGTCGCTCGACGGCCAGGTGCGCCACACCGCTGGCGTGCTGTCGATGGTCGCCACGGCGCGCGACGCCGCGCTGCGCCAGGTGTTCGTGCCGGCCGTGGACGCCACCGAAGCCGCCCTGGTCGACGGGGTCGACGTCCTGCCGGTGGCCTCGCTCGGTGCGCTGGTCTCCCACTTCCGGGGCGACGCGCCGCTGCGCCCGGTGGCGCCGACCGCCCTGGGCGAGGCGGCCGGCGCGGTCCAGGCGGCGGTGGACTTCGGCGAGGTCCGCGGCCAGGAGCACGCCAAGCGGGCGCTGGAGATCGCGGCGGCTGGGTCGCACAACGTCCTGCTCACCGGTCCGCCGGGCGCCGGCAAGACCCTGCTGGCGCGCGCCATCCCCGGGATCCTGCCCCCGATGAGCCTGCGCGAGACGCTCGAGGTCACCCGGGTCTACTCGGTGGCCGGGCTCCTGCCGCCAGCGACGCCGGTGATCCAGCAGCGGCCGTTCCGCTCGCCCCACCACACCATCTCCTACGCCGGGCTCGTCGGCGGCGGCGTCGGCCTGCCACGCCCGGGCGAGGTCAGCCTGGCCCACCGCGGGGTGCTCTTCCTGGACGAGATGCCCGAGTTCGGTCCGCGGGTGCTCGAGGTCATGCGGCAGCCCATGGAGGACGGCACCGTCAGCATCGCCCGATCCAAGGGGACGCTGTCATTCCCGGCGAAGTTCATGCTGGTCGGTGCCAAGAACCCGTGCCCTTGCGGTTTCAACGGCGACAGCGAGCGGGCCTGCTCCTGCCCACCAGCTGTGGTGAGCCGCTACAGGAAGCGGCTCAGCGGCCCCATTCTCGACCGTATCGACCTGCAGCTGGAGATGCCGCGCGTCGACTACGAGAGGCTGGCCGACGGCCACCGCGGCGAGCCGTCGGCAACCGTGCGGCAGCGGGTGGTGGCAGCGCGCGAGCGCCAGTGGCGGCGCTTCAACGGAACGGGTCTGGCGAGCAACGCCGAGATGGGCCTGGCCGAGCTCGGCCGGCACTGCGCGCTGGACGCGGCCGGGGCGGCGCTGATGCGGGCCGGCGTCCAACGGCTCGGGCTGAGCGCCCGCGCCTACCACCGGGTGCTCAAAGTCGCCCGAACCATCGCTGACGTCGCCGCGTGCGACGCGATCCAGCCCGCGCACCTGGCCGAGGCCATGCAGTACCAGCCCCGCGGCGAAACTTAATGCCTAATCCATGACGCATGATGCACGAGATCGCCCGGCGGGACGCAGCCGCTCGCGGACAGGGCCGGGGTCCCGAGGCCGGATCATAAGCCGCGGCGCGTGGCGCTCACCTCGCTGCCCAGACCCTGTCACTGGTCAGTCGAAGTAGGCCCCGCCGTTGACGTCCAGGATCTCGCCGGTCACGTAGCTCGCCGCGTCCGAGGCCAGGTACAGGGCCGCGTGTGCGACGTCCTCGGCCTCGGCGGCGCGCCGCAGCGGCACGCTGGCCGTGACCCGGTCGCGGATCTCGTCTTCCCGCTCCTGGCTGCTGCTCCGGGCGATGAGCCCGGTCAGGACCAGGCCGGGCGCGATGGCGTTGCTGGTGATGCCGTAGGCGCCCAGCTCGCGCGCCGCGCCCTGGCACAGGCCGATGACCGCCGCCTTGCTCGCGGCGTAGTGGCTGCTGCCAAAAACGCCGCCGCCCTGCTTGCCGGCGACGCTGCTGAGCCAGATGATGCGGCCGCGCCGCCGCTCCATCATGCCGCGCACGACCGCCTGCAGGCAGATGTAGCCACCGCGCACGTTGATGCTCATGACGCGGTCGAAATCCTCCAGGCTCGTCTCCCAGAGAGGCGTGCCGCGGGTGATGCCGGCGGCGTTGACCAGGATGTCGACCGGGCCGAGAGCCTGCTCGACCGCCGCCACGGCGTGGCGGACCGACGCGGGGTCGGCGACGTCGGCGGTGGTACCGAAGGTGCGGGGGGCCGCCTGTCCCTCCCCCTCCCCTTCCCCGGCGATGGCCCGGACGTTGGCCTGGACACCGCCCTCGTCCAGGTCGACCAGCGCCACGGCCGCGCCGGCCCGGGCGAAGAGGAGCGCGATGGCCCGGCCGATACCGCGCGGCGAGCCGGCGCCGGTGATGAGTGCCACGCGCCCGTCCAACCTGAATGCGTCCACGGCGGCTAGTCTAGCTCTAAATTTAGCTCTAGCCAGGGCGCGGCTGGGCGCACCGACAGACTCCAGAGATGCCTCAACGTCCCGTTTTCTCCGCCACGGGGGCGCAAGAGCTCGGCGCGATCCCACAAGCGGCGACAGGGCGCTGGGGGCGTGGCAAGTCGGCCGCGTGTTCTGGCATGGAGACTGCCCTTGCCGGCCGCGTAGCCCAAGGAGGCACACTGTGCTGAGACTGATCTTTGGCGTTGTAGTTGGCGGGCTGGCCGCCTGGCTGTACCGCTCGGAGAAGACACGCAACCAGGTGCAGGATCGCCTCGCGGCCGCCCCGGCGCCCCTACGGCAGGGATCCGGGGCCCTGGCAGCGGCGGCCGCGACCGGGGCCAAGCGCGCGGCAAGCCTGGTCGACGCGACGCCGCTGCCACCGCGGGTGAAAGACCGGGCGACGGCCACGGCGCGGTCGGTCGCTGGGCGGGCTCGCCGCGGCGGCGCCGGTTCGACCGGCCAGCGACAGACGGCCGAGCAGCCTCTGGCGGCGCTCGTGGAGAACCCCGTGCCTGAGGATGTCCGCGCGGAGCAGGATGCGGCCGCGCGGGCCGCCGCCGAGGCGCGCAACGAGCTGCAAGCCGGGCTGTGAGGCGGCGCGTCCCTGGCGCCCGCCCGGTGCGCGGCGGTGCATCGACCTCCATAGTTGCCTGAGGTCGCCTCGAGAGGCTGAGCCGTGGCCGCGCTGCACGGCCTGGGCGACCGCCGAGCCGCCTCCCGCGGCGGCGCCCACGCCCACGATCGACCCGGCCAGGGCCGTGCCAACCGCGGCGCCGAATTGCCTGAACAGCGAGAGCAAGCCCGTCCCGGCGCCCAGCTGCCTGCGCGGGATGGCGTTCTGGTAGACGATCAGGAACGTCGGCCCGCCGAAGCCGGTCCCGATGGAGGCGAGCAGGAAGAAGAACGTCACCAGGACCGGGCTGCTCGTCGGCGCCCACAGGAGCAGAGACAGGCCGGTGACCTGGAACGCGCCAGCCGTCAGGCTCGTGAACCGATAGCGCCCAGTCCGGCTCATGATCTGGCCGGCGATGAAGGCCGAGACCGGGCCGAGCACGATGCCGGGGGTCAGCAGCGCGCCAGCGACGGTGGCGCTCTCGCCCAGGACCATCTGTAGCCGCACCGGCACCAGGAAAATGAGCCCAAACCAGACGAGGCTGTTGCCGAAGGACGCGATGGTGCTGAGCGACAGGACGTTGCCGCGCAGCAGACTGCCGGGTATCACGGGCTCGACAGCCTGGCGCTCCGCGCGGTAGAGCAGCGCACCGGCGACGGCGACGACGGCAGCCAGCGCCAGGATCTGCGGCGACGTCCACGCGTACTCCCGGCCCGCCCAGGTGAGCGCCAGCAGCAGCGCGGTCACCACGACCATGCTCCAGCCAGGCACACCGGCACGTTGAGCAAGAAGATCCAGCGCCACGAGACGTTGTCGGACAGGACGCCTCCGACCGACGGGCCGATGGCGCTGGCAGTTGCAAAGCCGATGCTGTTGATGACCTGCCACTTGCCGCGCTCGCGCGGCGGGAACAGGTCGCCCATGACGATCAGCGAGCACGTCCCGATCCCTCCAGCGCCGATCCCCTGGAGCCCGCGGCACGCCACCAGCAGGGGCATGCTCGTGGCGATGCCGCACAGCAGCGAACCGAGACAGAACAGCGCGATGGAGGCGATGAAGATGGGGCGTCGCCCGAACAGGTCGGCCAGCTTGCCGACGACGGCAACTGTCGCGGTGGCGCCCAGGAAAGTAGGCGGTGAAGACCCAACCGAGAAGCTGGGCGCCGGACAACGAGCTCAGAATGTGCGGCAGCGCTGTCGCGACGACCGTCTGGTCCAGGGCCGACAGCACGGACACCATGGAGAGCGCGGACAGCGCCGCGACGAACTTGCGATCTCTAGGCATGCAGCCGCGCGAGCTCAGCCACAGGCCGCTGTCAGGGGGGCGCTCGTGCCGTTGACGTGGGGAGTCACGGGAGCACCATAGCTCACACTCACGACCGAGACTCCGGCCAGCCCGGGCGCTCAGCCAACGTCCGAGGACCGGGCCTTCGGGCAACCGTGGGCGGGAGTGTATCTTCCAGCTGATGGATGGGGGGCGCGCGGGCCTGAATTCAGGGGGAGGAGTGCCGACGGAGAGCAACCCATCAGCCAGACTCGAGGGGATAACGAAGCGCTTCGGCGCCACGCAGGCGCTGGACGGCGTTTCGCTCGATCTCCTGCCCGCTGAGGCGCACGCCCTCGTTGGCGAGAACGGCGCTGGCAAGAGCACGCTGGTCAAGATCCTGGCCGGCGTCCATCAGCCCGATGCCGGCCGCATCGAGCTCGACGGTGCCCCGGTGCAGATCCGCGGCCCGGCGCACGCGCGCGAGCTCGGCATCGCGGTCATCCACCAGGAGCCGAGTCTCTTCCCCGACCTGTCGGTCGCGGAGAACGTGTTCCTGGGACATCAGCCGACAACCCACCTGGGCAGCATCGACTGGGCCAGGATGCGGCGCGATGCCGCCCGTCTCTTCGACGAGCTCGACGTCTGGATCGCGCCGGACTCGCCCGTCCGCGGTCTCTCCATGGCCGATCAGCAGCTGGTCGAGATCGCCAAGGCGCTGTCGCTGGACGCTCGCGTCCTGATCATGGACGAGCCGACCGCGTCGCTCTCGCTGCACGAGGTCGAGCGCCTGTTCGCGATCGTCCGCCCGCTGCGTGACCGCGGCCTGGCCGTGCTGTTCGTCAGCCATCGGCTCGAAGAAGTGTTCGACCTGTGCGAGCGGGCCACCGTGCTGCGGGACGGCAAGCACGTGGTCACCGCGCCGATCAGCCAGCTCACCACGGCCGACCTGATCCGCCACATGGTGGGCCGCGACGTCAGCCTGTTCCCGCAGGCAGCCACCGCGCCCGGCGGCGTCCTGCTGGAGGCGCGCGGGCTGACGCGCGGGGAGACGTTCCAGGACATCAGCTTCAGCGTCCGGGCCGGCGAGATCGTCGGCTTCGCCGGGCTCATCGGCGCCGGGCGCACCGAGGTGGCCCGGGTCCTGTTCGGCATCGACCGCGCGGACAGCGGCGAGGTGCTCCTCCAGGGCCGGCCGGCGGTGTTCGACTCGCCGGCCGCGGCGCTGCGCGCGGGCGTCGCTTACGTGCCGGAGGACCGCCACCAGCAAGGTCTGGTGCTCGATTTTCCGATCACCGCCAACGTGAGCTTGCCCATTCTGTCGCGGCTGTTCCCGCGCTTCTTCATCGACCGGCCCGCGGAGCGGACGCTGGCCGAGCGCTACGCAGCGCAGTTCCGCGTGCGCATGACCAACGTCGACCAGCTGGTCTCCGCGCTCTCCGGCGGCAATCAGCAGAAGGTCGTGATCGCCAAATGGCTGGCGACGCAGCCGCGCGTGCTGATCCTGGACGAGCCGACGCGCGGCATCGACATCGGCGCCAAGGTGGAGGTCCACCGGATCATCTCGGAGCTCGCCGGCGGCGGCCTGGGCATCATTCTCATCTCCAGCGACCTGCCCGAAGTGCTGGCCATGTCGGACCGTGTTCTGGTCATGCACGAGGGCCGGCTGACAGCGGAGCTCAGTCGGGCGGAGGCGACCGAGGAGCGGGTCATGTTCGCCGCGACCGGCCAGGTTGCCAGCGCGGCCGGCGGCGAGCGACTGTCCGGGGGCACCGGTGGCTGACGCGGTGGTGGCACGGCCACGGCCAGCCGGGGCCACGCGCTTCGGCTTCCTGGTCGCCCTGGGGCGGCAGCGCGAGCTGAGCCTGGTGATCGTGATGGTCGCCCTGGGCACGTTCGTCTTCTCCCAGGCGCCGCAGTTCCTGTCGGCATCGAACCTGTCGCAGGTCGCCATCGTGGCGGCGATCATCGCCATCGCCGCCACCGGCCAGGCGCTGGTCATACTCACGCGCAACGTGGACCTTTCGGTCGATGCGATGATCGGCGTGGTCGCCTTCAGCGTTGCCGACATCCTGCGCATGCACGCGCTGTCGCTGCCGCTGGCGATGACGTACGGGGTGGCTCTGGGCCTGGCGCTCGGGATCGTCAACGGCGCCATCGTGAGCCTGTTTCGCGTGCCCGCCATCGTGGCCACGCTGGGCACCATGAGCGTCTACCGCGGGTTCACGTTCTTCCTGGCCGGTGGCCGCCAGGTAAGCCTGTCGGACTTACCACCGGAGTACATCAACCTGGCCCGCGCCGCGGCGTTCGGCGTGCCGCTGTACGTGGTCGTCGCCGTGGCCATCGTGGTGATCGTCACCCTCGTCTTGCAGCAGACGCGCTTCGGACGCCAGGTGTATGCCGTGGGCAGCAACCCAGAAGCAGCGGCGATTCTCGGCATCCGGTCGCGCCTGGTCGGCTTCCTGGTGTTCGCGCTCTGCGGCATGCTGGCGGGCGTGGCCGGCGTGTTGTGGGGCGCCCGGTTTGGCACCATCAACGCCACGGCGGCCAACGGCGTGGTGCTGCAAGTGGTGGCCGCGGTGGTGGTTGGCGGCGTGAACATCTTTGGCGGCTCGGGCACGATCTACGGGGCCGCGCTGGGCGCGCTGTTCCTCGGCCTGATCGCCAACGCCCTGACGCTGCTGCACCTGTCGCAGTTCTGGCTGCAGGCCATCTACGGCGGCGTCATCCTGCTCGCGGTCGCCGCCGACTCGGCGATCGTGCGGCGGCTCCAGCGAGCAGCCGCGGCGGGTCGCCGGCGCTGACCGGGATGAAAGGATGAAGGGATGAAAGGGCCGATGCAGCCGCGCGCGCTGGCGCGCTGGGAGGTCCTGCTCATCGTCATCCTGCTCCTGCTGGTGTGGCTGGGAACGCGGCTGTCGCCCGTCTTCCTGTCGCCGGGGAACTTCTCGAACCTGACGGTCGCCGAGATGGAGATCGCCATCATCGCCGTGCCGATGACGCTGATCATCATCGGCGGCGAGATCGACCTGTCGGTCGAATCGATGGTCGGCCTGGCGAGCGCCGTCCTCGGCTTTCTGTGGGCGGCCGGTGTGCCGCTCGAGGTCGGCATCCCGATCGTCCTGGTCATGGGTCTGCTCGGCGGCCTGCTGAACGGCGTTCTGGTCATGCGCGCCGGCCTGCCGTCGCTGGTAGTCACGCTCGGCACGCTGGCGTTGTTCCGTGGCCTGGCGTCAGTGGTCCTGGGCCCGCGGGCGATCAGCAATTTCCCAGCCGCGTTCACGGCCTTTGGCTTCGGCAACGTGCCCGGGACCCCGGTGCCGTGGCCGCTGGTGGTGTTCGGCGTGCTGGCCGCCGTCGTCGGCGTGGTGCTGCACCGCACCTGGTTCGGCCGCCAGGTCTTCGCCGTTGGCAAGAACCAGGGGGCAGCGCGGTACTCGGGCGTGCCGGTGGTACGCTTGAAAGTGGGGCTGTTCATGCTGTCGGGGCTGCTATCCGCGCTGGCTGGTGTGATCCTGACGTCACGCCTGTCGAGCGCGCGGTCCGACGCGGGGACGGGTATGACGCTGGCGGTGGTGACGGCCGTGCTGCTGGGCGGCGTCAACATCTTCGGCGGCTCAGGCACGATGCTCGGCGTGGTCCTGGCAGTGTTCACCCTGGCCGTGTTGCAGAACGCCCTGCGTCTGGCCGACATTGCCACAGAGCTGCAAAGTATCTCCGTGGGGCTGCTGCTGATCGTGTCGGTGGTGGTCCCGAATCTGGCGCGCCAGCTCGCACGCCTGCTGCAACGAGCGCGAGCTGAGAAGAATCCGACCCGCGGTGCGCCCGAGCGCGTTCCGCCCTACACACCTGCCTTATAGAGCATAGGCGAGAGGGAGTGCACTATGGACATGAACATCGGGATGATGCGTCTCCAGTCGAAGAGCCACAGGTGGCAGCGGGCTCTGGCCCTGACCACGTCACTCAGCCTGGCCGCCGCGGCGCTGAGTGCGTCGGTGGTCGCGGCGAGTCCGGCTGCCCAGGCGGGACTCAACGTAGCGTTCCTGCCCAAGGCAGTCAACAACCCGTACTTTGATACTGCTGCGCGTGGCTCGCAGAAGGCCGCCGGCGAGCTGGGTGGATCGTTCAAGCAGGTCGGCCCATCAGAAGCAACGGGCGCGGCCCAGGTGCCTTTCATCCAGGACCTGACGACCCAGAAGGTCAGCGCTATCGCGGTCTCGGCCGACGATCCTGACGCTATCGCGCCCGCCCTCCGCGCCGCCCGCGCGGCTGGCATCAAGATCGTGGGGTACGACTCCAGCCCGGCCGAAGGCGCCTACGACGTCTTCGTGAACCAGGCCGATACGCAGGGCATCGGCGAATCGCTGGTCCAGATGGCGTGTGACGAGGCCCCCAATTGCGCCGGCGACGTCGCCATTCTGTCGGCGACCTCGACGGCGACGAACCAGAACGCCTGGATAGCGGTTATGCAGCAGACGCTCCAGCAGGCGCAGTACAGCGGGCTGAACCTGGTCGACACGGTGTACGGCAACGACGACGACCAGACCAGCCAGCAGCAGGCGCAGGGGCTCCTCCAGGCGCACCCCAACCTGGCGGTGATCGTGGCGCCAACGTCGGTCGGCATTGCCTCGGCCGCCAAAGTCCTCGAGGACACTGGCAACGCTGGCAAGGTGCAGCTGACCGGGCTCGGCACGCCCAACTCGCTCAAGGCGTACACCAAGGACGGCACGATCAAAGAGTTCGCGCTGTGGAACGTCGAGAACCTGGGCTACCTGACCTACTACGTTGCTGCCAAACTGGTGAGTAGTGAGATCAAGGGCACGCCCGGCGAAGCGTTCAGCGTGCCGACGCTGGGCGACTACACCGTCGGCCCCAAGAGCGTCGTGGTCCTCGGCCCACCCCAGGTGTTCAACGCCGACAACATCGACCAATTCAATTTTTAACCCCAACCTCTAAGCTAACTACTAAACTTCGAAGGTTCGCTGCCCTTTCGCGCGCTACTAACCAACCGCTCACCCTGAGCCTGTCGAAGGGTCCTGGTTCGACAGGCTCACCATGAGCGGGCGGATGGGACCCGGAGCTTCCGGACGGTGTACTAAGCGTCTAGGTCGGGGTGGCGACCGGGGGCATGCGGCTGGTCCACTGGATGAACTGCTCCTCCGGCGACTCCACCCAGTCGCCCAGGAGGGCGCCGTCGCGGGCGACTATCGCGTTGACCTTGCCCTGCCGGCAGGCGCGCGGCGTGAGGTCGTCCAGGGCCTGCCCGACCGTCTCCTGGAGCCCCGCGCCGTGGATGTGCCAGCCGGCGACCGGCAGCTCGCGGAAGGCGCTCACGATGTCGGCCGAGTCCTCGCGCGCCACAAACGGGACAGCGACAGCGTCAACCCCGGTGTCGGCGAACCAGGAGTTGTAGCGCTCGGCCATGGCGCGCTCCTCGTGCGGCGACAGCAACCCGAAGGCGGCGGTCTCGGGGCCCAGGTCGCGCGAGCGGTACATGCTGAGCATGTCCGCGATGGGCAGCTGGCCGGGGGCCACGGGGTCGCCCGAGCTCGGGTTGGCGTAGGTGAGGAAGCAGCTGGGCTCCCGGAGCGCCAGAACCCGCGTGGGCAACCCCGGTTCCCCCATGGCGATGGCGATGGTGGGTCGATCGGCCTGGCGCAGCGCCCGCACCACCGGCAGGCAGTCGCGGACATCCCTGGCGAAGCCGACGATCTTGACGACGTCGGCACCGCGCGCCGCCAGGTCCGGCCACCAGCCCGTGGCGAGATCATCCGGCATCCCAGAGAAGTCGTGGCGCGAGACGACGACCCGTGCGCCCGCCGACCTGAGCGCGGCGACCGCGGCCGAGCTCGCCGCGTCCCACTCGACGTCGACGTACTCGGCGCCGAGCTCGGCCGCCTGTCTCAGCACCGCGAGACGGTCCGCGGCGCTCGCCTGGCTCTGGCCGCCCTGGTCGACCGGCCGCAGCGTGACCAGCAGTGGCAGCGAGGGACGCTCGCGCAGCAGCGCTGGCAGGTCGTACGGCTTCTGAAGCAGGTCGAGGCGGAGCTCCACCAGATCCGCGTCGACGGCGACCCGCGCCAGACCGGCCGCGGCTTCGGCCATCGTCTTCGGGCCGAAGGAGACAGCGATCAGCGGTCGTGGCGCGTTCGGCATGCTTTCACCCTCTCATCGTAGCCTCTCGTGGCGGCGGGCGCGGTCGCGGATCGGATGGCCGGTACCATGCTCCGAACAGGAGGCTCAGCGTGCCGCACGTCGAGGTCAACGGAGTCGGGCTCTTTTGCGAGACCGCCGGTGACGGGTTCCCGGTCATCTTCAGTCACGAGTTCGGCGGCGACTCCCGCAGCTGGGCGCCCCAGGTCGCGTTCTTCGACCGCTGGTACAGGTGCATCACCTACAACCACCGCGGCTTTCCGCCATCGGCGGTTCCGCAGGCGCTCGACGCCTACTCGCAGGATCTGCTGATCGAGGATCTCCGCGGCCTGGTGCGGCACCTCGGGATCGACCAGGCCCACCTCGTCGGGCTGTCGCTCGGGGGCAACGTCGTCCTCAACTTCGCCCTTCGGTACCCGGAGCTGTGCCGCGGCATCGTCGTCGCCGGGACGGGGACGGGCAGCATCCACCGCGAGCAGTTCGAGCGGGACGTCGAGCAGAACGCGACCACCCTCATGCAGGGCGGCATGGCGGCGTTCACCCCGGCCTACACGGTGGGGCCCACCCGCGTCACGTACCAGCGCAAGGACCCGCGGGGCTGGCAGCGCTTTGTCGACGGGTTCAACGAGCACTCGGCGGTCGGCTCGGCCCTGACCCAGCGCGGCGTCATGCTGCGCCGGCCCACCATCTTTGCCCTGGAGGAGCGGCTCAGGAGGCTGAATGTGCCGGCGCTGATAGTCGTCGGCGACGAGGACGAGCCGTGCGTCGAGCCGGCCGTGTTCATGAAGCGAACGATCCCGGGCGCCGGACTGCTGGTCCTGCCGCAGACGGGCCACACTGTCAACCTCGAGGAGCCCGAGGCGTTCAACGAGGCGACGCGCGACTTCTTCCGCCTGGTCGAGCTGGGCCGCTGGACGACCCTGTCAGCTGACAGCTGACAGTTGAAAAAACTACGTCGCCTTGGCCCCGACGGCGGCGGCGGCGAAGGCGGCGGCGCGCGTTCGCAGCTCCTCGAAGCGGCGCTCGCGGATCAGGGTGGCGTCGGCCAGCGCCGAACCGACGCCCAGCCCCCAGGCGCCGGCGCGCACGAACGCGGCGGCGTTGTCGAGCGACACGCCGCCCGTCGGCAGCAGCGGGATGTGGCCCAGGGGACCACGCAGGTCTTTTAGGTAGGCCGGACCCGCGCCGCCGGCCGGGAAGAGCTTGACGACCGCCGCCCCGGCGCGCCACGCCGTCAGCACCTCGGTGGCCGTGAAGGCGCCCGGCATGCAGGCCACGCCGCGGCCGGCGACGTAGGAGACGAGGTCCGGGTCAGTATGCGGGGAGACGATGTAGCGGGCGCCCAGGTCGAGAGCGGCATCGGCCGAGTCCCTGTCCAGGACCGTGCCCGCCCCGAGCAGCACGCGCTCGCCGAAGGCGGCCTCGATAGCGCGCAGCATGTCGCGGACGCCCCGGCTGTTGAACGTGACTTCGATCACGCGCACGCCGCCATCGAGCAACGCCTGGACGGTCTGGACGGCCAGGTCCGGGTCGGTGTGGCGCAGGATGGCGACGATGCGCGTCTCCTCGAGCGCGGCGGGGATGGCGACGGTCTTCTCCAGCAGCACGGCCTTTCGATCGTAGCAGATGCCCGGACCGCGTCCTAAGCAGGTGGTCGTAAGTCTTGCCTGTTTCTGATCATGTGAGCTCCACCTGCTTAGGCCCTTGCCTTTGTTCGCGCTACGCGCTTAGTGGGACTGCTGCGCGATGGGCGAGCGGCCCGGGTCGGCGTCCGGTTGTACGATGGGTCTGGAAGGAGAAAAAACTGTGGCAGCAATTCGACGAGCGCAAACATCCTGGAATGGGGACCTGCCTTCGGGCAAAGGGACGGTGAGCGGCACGACCAGCCACGCTTTCAACGACCTGCAAGTGACGTGGGCGTCGCGGGCGGAGAATCCTGATGGGCGTACCAGCCCGGAGGAGCTGATCGCGGCAGCCCACTCGAGCTGTTTCGCCATGGCGCTCTCGGCCGGGCTGGGCCGAGCCGGTACGCCGCCCCAGCAGCTGAACGTGGCCTCCACTGTGACCTTCGACAAGGTCGGCGACGGCTTCAAGGTCGTCTCGAGCGCGCTCGACGTCCGGGGCCGCGTGTCGGGCCTGGACCAGGCGGGCTTCCAGAAGGCCGCCGAGGAGGCCAAGGACGGCTGCCCGGTGTCGCAGGCGCTGAAGGGCAACGTGGAGCTGAGCGTCACCGCCACGCTGGAAAGCTAGGCGCCTGGCGTTGGAGCGCCCGACCGGCCTGGCCGACGACGAGTTTCGCGGCAAGCTCGCCCTCGTGACTGGCGGCGGTCGCGGCATCGGGCGCGCCATCGTCCTCGAGCTCGCCCGCCGCGGCGCCAGCGTTCTGGTGAACTACCTGCGCCACGGGGAGGCCGCCGAGGACACGGCGCGCGCAGCCCGCGCCCTCGGCGTCCACGCCGAAGCGGTCCGCGGCAACGTGGGCGACGAGCCCAAGGTCGAGCGCCTGTTCGAGACGGTGCGCGAGCGCTTCGGCGGGCTCGACATCCTGATCAACAACGCCGCCTCAGGGGTCAACCGACCGGCGCTCGATCTGACCGCCCACCACTGGGACTGGACAGTCAACATCAACGCCCGCGGCGCCTGGCTGTGCGCCAAAGGGGCGGCGCCACTCATGGCCGGCCGCGGCGGCAAGATCGTCTCCCTGTCGAGTCTCGGGGCAGGGCGCGTGATGAAGGACTACTTCACGGTGGGCGTCTCGAAGGCGGCTCTCGAGGCTGTCACGCGCTACCTGGCGGTGGAGATGGCGCCCCTGGGCATCAGGGTGAACGCCGTCTCGGGCGGCCTGGTCGAGACCGACGCGCTCGCGGCCTTCGCCTGGGGGCAGGAGCTCATCGAGGAGAACCGCCAACGCACCCCGGCGGGCCGCATGGTGGAGCCGATGGACCTGGCGCGGGTCGCGCTGTTCCTGTGCAGCGAGGCGGCCGAGATGATCCGCGGCCAGACGGTGGTCGTGGATGGCGGTCTGTCGCTGCTGATCTGACAATCTGACGAATAGATGTGCGTCAGGTTGCCGGGGTCGACGTCAGCGCCTGGATCAGGCCGGGCAGATCGGCGGCCAGCCGGGAGTTCGCCACCCAGCGCGTCGCGCCCGCTTCCCGTGCCCGCTGGCGCGTGGCGGCGTCCATGTGCGGGCCGAAGGCCAGGACGGGCGGCGCGCCCGGAGTAGCGCGCAGCTCGCGGAGCAGCTCCTCCCACGGCAAGCGGGTGTGCTGCGTCCCCAGGAGCACGAGGGCGGGCCGGTCGGCCACGGCGAGGCGGAACTCGTCCCGCGTCCGGGCGTAGCGCGTCTCGAAGCCGAGATGCCGCGCGGTCGCCTGGACGCGGCTGCCCACCATCAGGTCGTCGACGGCCAGGAGCAGGAAGGCCACGCGGCGCTCCAACTTTCACCACTAGCCACTAGCCGCTAGCCGCGGCGGGCGACCACGCCGGTCCGGCGCTTCTCTTCGTCCTTCTTGGCTTTGACGCGGTGCTTGTGGATGGCGACGCGCTTTCGTTTGTTCATGCCGGGATTGTAGGCGGTCGTTGCTACACTTGTTGTCGCACAACTGACAGAGAGCACAAAGGGAGGAGGGCGCCATGGCGATTGAGACGACGGCACCTGGGGCGGGCGGTGTGTCCTCTCCCGCGAGTCTTGCTCCTTCCCCGCCTCAACATCAACATCAACGTCAACCTCAACCTCAATCCGCTCTGCGCGACGTCGACCCCGACATCTGGTCGATCATCGAGCGCGACCGGCACCGCCACACGGTGACGCTGAACTTCATCGCCAGCGAGAACTACGCGTCGCGCGCCGTTCTCGAGTGCCTGTCGTCCCACCTGAACGTGAAGTACGCCGAGGGCTACGTTGGCGCTCGCTACTACCAGGGCGTCGGCATGGTTGACGGCATCGAGCGGCTGGCCATCGACCGCGCCAAGGAGCTGTTCGGCGCCGAGCACGCCAACGTCCAGCCGTACTCGGGCAGCCCAGCCAACATGGCGGCCTACTTCGCGGTTCTGAAGCCCGGCGACACCGTCCTCGGGATGGAGCTGAGCACGGGCGGCCACCTGACTCACGGGGCGGCGGTCAACTTTTCGAGCCAGCTGTTCAATGCCGTCCAGTACGGCGTCGACCCCCGGACCGAGCTTATCGACTACGACCAGGTGGAAGCGCTCGCCCGCCAGCACCGACCGCGCCTGATAGTGGCCGGGACGTCGGCCTACTCGCGCCTCATCGACTGGGCCCGGTTCCGGCAGATCGCCGACATGGTGGGCGCGCGCTTCCTGGCCGACATCGCCCACATCGCGGGCCTGGTCGCCGCGGGCGTCCACCCGAGCCCCGTGCCCCATGCCGACCTGGTGACCACGACCACCCACAAGAGCCTCCGTGGCCCGCGCGGCGCGCTCATCCTGGCCCGGGCGGAGCTGGCCAAGGACGTGGACCGCGCGGTGTTCCCGTTCCTTCAGGGTGGGCCGCACCTGGCGGCCATCGCGGGCAAGGCTGTCTGTTTCAGGGAGGCGATGACGCCCGCCTTCCGCGATTACCAGCGGCAGGTGGTGGCCAACGCGCGGGCGCTGTCCGATGGGCTGAAGGCCGGTGGCCTGAAGATCGTCGCCGACGGCACCGACAACCACCTGCTGGTGGTCAAGCTGCTGGACCGGGACTTCTCGGGTCGGACGCTGGCGCGGGCGCTGGAGGCGGTGGGCATCATCACGAGCATGTCGACGGTGCCGGGCGAGACGCGCAAGCCGGCGGTGACCAGCGGCGTGCGCTTCGGCACCCCGGCCGTGACGAGCCGCGGCGCGACGGAGCGACAGATGCAGCGGGTGGCCGAGATCGTCAGCGCGGTGGCCGAGGCGCCGAAGGACGAGAGCGCGCAGGTGCGCCTGCGCGGCGAGGTCGAGGCCGTCGCGAGCCAGCTGGCACCGGTCTGACGGCTACAATAATGGCATGAACGCTGGGCGACTGCTCAGCCTGGTCTGCCTCCTTCTCGGGGCTGTCTCGCTCATGGCGGGGCGCGCTGTCGCGCAGACCACTGCCCCGTCCGTCGTGGTCGGCCACATCGACGGCATCGTCAACCCCGTCATGGCGGGCTACGTGGCCCGCGTCATCGACGAGGCCGAGCGCACTGACGCCGCCGCCGTCGTCTTCACCATGGACACGCCCGGCGGCCTGTCGGACGCCATGCGGGACATCAACTTCAGAATCCTGGCAGCCCGCGTGCCGGTGGTCGTCTACGTGGCGCCCGACGGCGCCCGGGCTGGATCGGCCGGCGTGTACATCGCCTACGCGTCTCACCTGGTCGGCATGACGCCCGCCACCAACATCGGCTCGGCGACGCCCGTCGCCATGGGCGACAGCGGCCAGGAGGCGCAGATGTCCCCCGAGATGCGGAACAAGGTCACCAACGACGCGGTGGCCGGTATCCGCTCGCTGGCCGAGAAGCGCGGGCGCGACGCCGCGTTCGCCGAGAAAGCCGTGCGCGAGGGCGCCAACCTTCAGGCCAGCGAGGCGCTCCATCAGAACGTCGTCAACTACGTGGCAGTCGATCTCCCCGATCTCCTGCGCCAGATGGACGGGACCACCGTGCGCCTGGCCACCGGGGACGCTGCCGTGCACACGGCCGGCGCCGTTACCCGCGACGTCCCTATGTCGCCCGTGGAAGCGTTCTTGCTGACGATCACGAACCCCACGATCGCCTACATCCTGCTGAGCCTGGGCAGCCTGGGGCTGCTGCTCGAGCTGTACAACCCGGGCTCAGTGTTCCCTGGCGTCATCGGTGGGATCGCCCTGCTGTTGGCGTTCTACGCGCTCGGCACGCTGCCGCTGAACTTTGCCGGCCTGGCCCTGGTCCTGTTTGGCCTCATGCTGTTCGGACTCGAGCCGTTCCTGCCGACGCACGGCATCCTCGCCGCGGGTGGGGCGCTGTCGTTCCTCACCGGGTCGCTGCTGCTCATCAACGTGCCGCAGGACGCGCCGTTCTTGCGGGTGTCGCTTGTCGCGGTCGCCGCGATGACGGGCCTCATGGTGGCATTCCTGCTGGTGATCGTGACGGCCGCGATCCGCTCGCACCGCCGCAGGCCGGTCACCGGGCGCGAAGGGCTGCTGGGCGCCGAGGGCGTGGCGCGGACGGACCTGGCGCCCGGAAAGACCGGGTTCGTGTTCGTCCAGGGCGAGCTGTGGCAGGCCCGGTCGTCGGCCGGCGCCATCCCGACCGGGGACGGTGTGGTCGTCGAGCGGCTGCACGGCCTCCTGCTAACTGTGCGGTCGGCCGCGGCCAAGCCGGTCGACCGGGAGACGGAGCCCGGCCGCGCCCCGACGTCGACCACTACCTCCCAAAGAGTGCCGGTCTAACTGATTGGCTGCTCCCTCGTCGCCACATCACCTCGGTCCGCGACCCAATCTCGTGGTACCGTGACCTGTGAAGATCTGGCAACCGACCACCCACACAGGCTGATAGCTGATAGCCGATAGCTACGAAAGGACTCTTCCCATGGCAGTACGCGTAGGGATCAACGGCTTCGGGCGCATCGGGCGGCAGGTCCTCAAGGCGCTGCTCGAAAGGCATTCTGACACGGTCCAGGTCGTCGGCGTCAACGACCTGTTCGATACCGCGACGAACGCCCACCTGTTCAAGTACGACAGCAATTATGGGCCCTACCAGGGGACGGTGCAGGCCCAGGCGTCCGCGTTCGTCATCGACGGCCGCGAGATCCAGGTCAGCGCCGAGCGCGACCCCGGCGCCGTGCCGTGGAAGAAGTGGGGCGCCGACATCGTCATCGAGTCGACGGGGCTCTTCACCGACGCCACCAAGGCCCGCGCCCACCTCGATGCCGGCGCCAAGAAGGTCCTGATCTCCGCGCCGGCCAAGAACGAGGACATCACCATCGTCCTGGGGGTCAACGAGGATCGCTACGACCCCGCGCAGCACACCATCATCTCCAACGCGTCCTGCACCACCAACGGGCTCGCCCCCGTGGCCAAGGTGCTGTTCGACCGCTGGGGTATCGCCAAGGGCCTGCTCACCACTATCCACTCCTACACGAACTCGCAGCGGCTGCTCGACCTGGCTGCCAAGGACCTGCGCGACGCGCGGGCCGCCCCGATGAACATCGTCCCCTCGACGACGGGCGCCGCGCGCGCGGTCGGCCTGGTGATCCCCGAGCTGCAGGGCCGCTTCGGCGGTATGTCGTTCCGTGTGCCGACGGCGACGGTGTCGGTGGTCGACTTCACGGCCGTCCTCGAAGCGCCCCAGGTGAGCGTGGACGAGGTCAACGCCGCGATGCGCGAGTACGCCGAGCAGCGCATGCAGGGCATCCTGGCGTACACCGAGGAGCCGCTCGTTTCCAGCGATCTGCGCGGCGACAGCCACTCGTCCATCTTCAGCGCGATGGACACCCTGGTGGTCGGCGGCAACCTGGTCAAGGTGGTCAGCTGGTACGACAACGAGTGGGGCTACGCCTGCCGGCTCTCCGACCTGACCGCCTTCGTCGGCGAGCGCATGGACGGGAGCCCAGGCAACGGCAGCGTCGGGGCGCGGCACCCGGCCGCGGTCGCCGGCTGAGCCAGCGCCAGCGCCAGCGTCTGGATGGGCCTGTGCACCGTGCGCGACGTGGACTGGCGCGGCAAGACCGCGCTGGTCCGGGTCGATTTCAACGTGCCCCTTTCGGCGACGGGCGGGCACGTCGCCGACGACACGCGCATCCGCACCGCCCTGCCGACCATCGCCTACCTGCGCGAGCACGGGGCGAAGGTGGTGCTGCTGTCGCACCTGGGCCGGCCTGAGGGCAGGCGCGACCCAAAATACTCGCTGACGCCCGTCGTCGACCGCCTGGGCGACCTCCTGGGGGCGCCGTGCCGGACGGCCGACGACTGTGTTGGCCCGTCGGCCGAAGCGACCGTGGCAGCGCTCGACGCCGGCGACGTGGCCCTGCTGGAGAACGTACGCTTCCACCCCGAAGAGGAAGCCAACGACCCCGCCTTTGCCGAGCAGCTGGCCGCTCTGGGCGACGTCTACGTGAACGACGCTTTTGGCACCGCGCACCGGGCGCACGCCTCGACTGAAGGGGTCGCCCACCACCGGCCGGCGGTGGCGGGCCTGCTCATGGAGAAGGAGCTCGTCTCGCTGGGCAACGCGCTGGACCGGCCCGAGCGACCCTTCGTGGCGGTCATCGGCGGCGCCAAGGTGTCCAGCAAGCTGGGCGTCCTGAGCAACCTGGCCCACCGCGTCGACGAGCTCGTCGTGGGCGGCGGCATGGCGAACACCTTCCTCAGGGCGCTGGGCTACGAGGTGGGCAAGAGCCTGCTCGAGCCGGACCTGGTGCGCGCGGCCGAGCAGCTGCTCGATCGGACCAAGGAGCGCGGCGCGCGCGTCGTGCTACCGCTCGACGTGGTGGTGACCACGGCGCTCGACGGCGACGCCCCGTCGCGGACCGCGCTGGTCGAGGACATTCGGCCTGACGAGATCATCGTCGACATCGGGCCGATGACCGTCCGCGCCTACGAGAGCGTCCTGGGCAGGGCGCGGACCATCCTGTGGAATGGCCCCATGGGGGTGTTCGAGAACCCGCGCTACGCGGCCGGCACGCTGGCCATCGCCCGCGCTATGGCCGAGTCGTCGGGGACGACTGTCGTTGGCGGCGGCGAGTCGGTCCAGGCGGTGGAGCAGGCCGGCGTCGCCGACCAGCTGAGCCACGTCTCCACCGGCGGCGGCGCGTCGCTCGAGTTCATCGAAGGCAAGGAGCTGCCCGGGGTAGCTGCGCTGCGGCACGACTGTCGGTGATGGCCCGCACCCCAATCGTCGCGGGCAACTGGAAGATGCATACGACCATCGCGGAAGGGCTGGCGCTCGTGGACGCGATGATGCCGCGGCTGCAGGCGCTGGCCGGGGTGGAGCGCGTCGTCTGCCCGCCGTTCGTCTCGCTGGCCGCCATAGCCGAGCGGCTGCGCGGCACTGACGTCGGCGTGGGCGCGCAGAACGCCCATCCAGAGCCCAGGGGCGCCTTCACCGGCGAAGTTTCCGTCGGGATGCTGGAGGGCCTGGCGGGCTACGTCATCGTGGGCCACTCGGAGCGTCGCCAGCAGTTCGGCGAGGACGATGCGCTAGTCAATCGCAAGGCCCGGGCGGTGCTCGCGGGGGGCATGGTGCCGATCATCTGCGTCGGCGAGACGCTGGACCAGAACGAGCGGGGCGAGACGGAGTCAGTGGTCACGCGCCAGACGCGCGCCGCCCTCGACGGCCTGCCCGACGTGGGGCGCGTCGTGCTCGCCTACGAGCCGATCTGGGCAATCGGCACCGGCCGCGCCGCGACACCCGACGAGGCCAACAGGACCATCGGGCTCATCCGCCGCGCCGCGGCCGCGGCCGGGGCGCCGGCCAAGAGTCTGCGCATCCAGTACGGCGGCAGCTGCACCCCTGAGAACTTCGGCGGCCTGATAGCGCAGCCGGAGATCGACGGCGGGCTCGTCGGCGGCGTCAGCCTGAGAGCCGAGCAGTTCGTCCAGATCGCCCGGATAGCGGCCCGCGTCTAGACGCCCATGGGCGACGACGAGCGCGCCTACTGGGTGCTGCTCACACAGGTAGCCGGTATCGGGCCAGTGCGCTTCCGGCGACTCGTCGAGCTGTGCGGCAGCGCCCGCGAGGCCTGGGGCGCCAGCGACCTGCAGCTAGCCCGAGCCGGTGTCGAGCAGCGCTCGGCGCAGTCGCTGCGCCAGCTGCGGGCGCGGACCAGCCCAGCCGCCGCCATGGCGCAGCTGGAGCAGCTGGGACTCCGGGCCGTGACCACGCTGGACGAGGGCTACCCAGGGCTCCTGCGCCAGATCCCCGATCCACCACCCGTGCTGTACGTGCGCGGTCGCCTGGCCGCGGTCGACGCCGTTGCCGTGGCCCTCGTCGGCACCCGGCGCGCCTCGCCCTACGGCCGCGCCGTCGCCGAACGGCTGGCTCGTGACCTGGTGGCCGCCGGTATCACAGTGGTCAGCGGGCTGGCCAAGGGCGTGGATACCGTGGCCCACCGCGCCGCCGTCGACGCCGGCGGACGCACCATCGCCGTCATGGGCAATGGGCTCGACCAGGTGTACCCACCCGAGAACGGGCCGCTGGCGCGGCGGATCGTCGAGCGCGACGCTGGCGCCCTGGTGTCCGAGTTCGCGCCCGGCACCCCGCCGGACGCCGTGAACTTCCCGCGGCGCAACCGCATCATCGCCGGGCTGTGCCCGGCCACGGTCATCGTCGAGGCCGGCGTGCGCAGCGGCGCCCTGATCACCGCGGACTTCGCGCTGGAGCAGGGGCGCGAGGTGCTCGCGGTACCCGGCAGCATCTTGAGCCCGCTCAGCGCGGGGCCCAACGGTCTGCTGCGCCAGGGCGCGACGCCGGTCACCGGCGTCCAGGATATCCTCGAGGCGCTCGGGCTGACGACGACCCAGGCTCCTCCCGTGGCGCGGCCGCTGCCGCTGCTGGACGCCGACGAGCTCACCGTCTACGAAGCCCTCGGCGGGGCGCCGCGACACGTGGACGAGCTGTCGCGGACGCTCGGGCGCGGGGCCGCCGACGTGTCGGCGACACTGGCCGTGCTCGAGCTGCGGGGACTGGCGCGGCCGGTGGCGCCTATGGCATACGTTCGGGCGTGAACGTGTTAGACCATAGCGAGCGAGCCGCGGCCGCCGCTCTTCTGATCCAGTGATGCCGGGTCAGGCGATTCGGGCCGGCGCGCCAGCCGTCGTGTAGACTCCCCGTCGCCGTGGCGGTGGAGCGCGGCAACCAGGGGCGCGCATTCAAGCCCTCAGCTTTCAGCCCTCAGCCTTCAGCCTTACGCTCTTACGCACGCACAGACTGACGCTGACGCGCCGTCTCACCTTTAGGCACCACGGCCCACACAACGGAGAAATCTTGGCGAAGCAGAACCTGGTGGTGGTCGAGTCCGCCGCCAAAGCAAAGACGATAGAGAAGTTTTTAGGGCGCGGGTACACCGTCCGTGCCTGCCTGGGACACGTCCGCGACCTGCCCACGAGCAAGCTAGGGGTGGACGTCGAGCACGGCTTCCAGCCGCAGTACGTGGTGCCCAAAGAGCGCAAGGACGTCGTGAAGCGGCTGAAGGACGAGGCCCGCGACGTGCAGAACGTCCTGCTGGCCACCGACCCCGACCGCGAAGGCGAGGCCATCGCCTGGCACCTCGTCTCCGCCCTCGGTCTGGCGAGCGACAAGCCCGTCAGCCGCATCGAGTTCCACGAGATCACCAGGGGCGCCATCCTGGACGCCCTGAAGCATCCGCGCGCGATCGACATGCACCGGGTGGATGCGCAGCAGGCGCGGCGCATCCTGGACCGGCTGATCGGCTACCCGGTGAGCACCTTCCTCGGCAAGAAGATCCGGCGTGGTCTCTCCGCTGGCCGGGTGCAATCCGTCGCGGTCCGGATGGTGGTGGAGCGTGAGCAGGCCATCGCCGACTTCGTCCCGGTCGAGTACTGGTCGCTGGCGGCGGAGCTCGCCAAGCAGGTGGGCTCCTCGGGGGCGCGCCCGACACCTTTCACAGCGTCGCTCACCCACCGCGAACGCGACAGGATCGAGCTCCACACCGGAGAGGCCACCAGCGAGGTCCAACAGCACCTCGAAGGAGCCCGATGGGCAGTGGCCGAGGTCAAGGAGCGCGAGCAGCAGCGCCATCCGGCGGCGCCGTTCACCACCAGCACGCTCCAGCAGGAGGCCAGCCGCAAGCTGAACTTTTCGGCCAAGCGGACCATGGTGGTGGCCCAGCAGCTGTACGAAGGGATCTCAGAGGGCGGTGGCGACGCCGTGGGGCTCATCACCTACATGCGGACCGACTCCGTCAACGTGGCGCAGTCGGCGCAGCAGGAAGCGCGCGAGTACATCCGCACGCGTCTCGACAACGGCCCCAGCCTGTTGCCCGCGTCGGCGCGCGTCTACACCACGCGGTCGAAGCTGGCGCAGGAGGCGCACGAAGCGATTCGCCCGACCTCGGTGTTCCGCGAGCCGGCGGCCCTCAAGCGGCACCTCACGGCTGACCAGTTCCGCCTGTACGAGCTGGTCTGGAAGCGCTTCGTGGCGAGCCAGATGGCCTCCGCGCTCTTCGACGTCACCACCGTCGACATCGACGCCCGGGCGCAAGGGGAGGGAAAGCCGCGCTACCGCTTCCGCGCCACCGGGTCGCGGCTGCGCTTCCGTGGGTTCCTGTCGCTGTACCTGGAAGGACGGGACGACGAGGAGACGCTCGACGAAGAGCGCCAGCCGCTGCCGCCGCTGGCCGCCGGCGAAGCGCTCGACCTGCGCCGGCTGGTGCCGGACCAACACTTCACGCAGCCCCCGCCGCGCTACACCGAGGCAACCCTGGTCAAAGCCCTCGAGGAGCACGGCATCGGTCGGCCGAGCACGTACGCGCCGATCATGTCAACGATCCAGGACCGCGGCTACGTGGAGCGCGATGGCAAGAAGCTGCTGCCCACGGACCTCGGCAAGCTGGTCAACGGCGTGCTCGTCGCCCAGTTTGGCGACATCATGAACCAGGACTTCACAGCCGTCCTCGAGGACAAGCTGGACGAGGTCGCCCAGGGCGGCCTCCGCTGGGCGCCGGTCGTCGAGGAGTTCTACGGGCCGCTGAAGGTGGACCTCGCCCGCGCCGACAGGGAAGTGGTCCGTCTCAAACCGGTCGACGAGCCGACCGACGAGGTCTGCTCCCAGGGGCACCCCATGGTGATCAAGGACGGCCGGTTCGGTCGCTTCCTGGCCTGCACCCAGTATCCCGAGCACAAGGAGACGCGGCCGCTGGCCGACGAGCTGCCGAAGGACCTGCCGGAGGAGCGGTGCTCGCACGACGTGGTCATGCAGCCGCGGACGGGGCGCTTCGGGCCGTACTACGCCTCCGCCCACGAGTGCGGCGAGACCAAGGCGGTCGCGCGTCGCATCGGGGTACCCTGCCCGCTCGACGGCGGGCCGATCGTCGAGAAGCGGTCGAAGAAGGGCCGCGTGTTCTACGGGTGCGGGGACTGGCCCAAGTGTGACTGGGTGAGCTGGTACCGGCCGCTACCCGAGGCGTGCCCCGAGTGCGGTGGCCTGCAAGTGGACATGGGGCGCGGCCGGACGCGCTGCCTGAAGCACGAGGGCGAGCCAGTGCGCGCGGCGGCGAAGGCTAGCGACGCGGGAGCGGACGGCGCCAGCCCGAAGACGAGCGGGACCCGCAACGTGACGGCCGCGGCCCGGGCGACCAAGAACGGGGCCCGGGCAAGCGCCAACGGCACCCGAGCCGCCAAGAGCCGGACCCGCGTGGCCAAGAACGGCGTCGCGGCCGCCGCCGGCCGCCGCACCCGACCCCCCAAGGTGGCCGGAGACCGCGTCTGAACAGCCGCAGCACCGTCGCCACCGACCTACCGATTGCTCAGCGGCTCGCCCACCTCCGCGCCGGGCTCGACGGCGCCGGGCTCGACGCCCTCCTGGTATCCCAGCCGGAGTCCCGCTACTACCTCAGTGGCTACACGGGGCACGATCTGCCGCCGCGTGACTCGGCCGGCTACCTGCTCGTCTCCGCGACCCGGGCGTGGCTGCTGACCGATACCCGCACCAGCGAGCAGGCGGCGCGCCAGTCGCCGACCTTCGAGGTCGTGGCGTACGCCAGCGGCGTGCTCGGTGTGGAGATGGTCGCCCGCACCGCCAGGGCCGCCGGCCTGCGCCGGCTGGGCTTCGAGGCCGTCCACCTGCCGTACGCCGTCTGGCGCGACGTGGCAGCGCACCTGAGCGGCAGCGGGGTGGAGCTGGTGCCGGCGGACGGGCTGGTGGACCGCCTGCGGATCGTCAAGGACGAGGCTGAGCTGGCCCACCTGCAGGATGCCGTCGACGTGCTGGACAGGTGCTTCGACCACGTGAGCAGGTGGCTCGAGCCGGGCATGACGGAGCGCCAGGTGGCGCGCGAAGTCGAGCGGTACCTCCTGGACCACGCCGACGGACCGTCGTTCCCGTCCATCGTGGCGTCGGGCCCGAACGGCAGCATGCCGCACGCGGTGCCGACCGACCGGCCCATCGCGGCGGGCGAGGGCATCACCCTCGACATCGGCGCCCGCGTGGACGGCTACTGCTCCGACATGACCCGCACCATCTGTCTTGGCAGGGCGGGCGACCCGAAGCTGCGCGAGCTGCACGCCGTGGTGCTCCACGCCCAGGAGGTCGCCGAGCGACAGGTCCGGCCGGGGATGACCGGCCGCGACGCCGACGCCCTGGCCCGCTCGGCAATCGCGGACGCTGGCTACGGGGCGGCGTTCACGCACAGCCTTGGGCACGGGATAGGCCTGGAGGTGCACGAGCCGCCCTGGCTGTCGCCGCTGCGCGGTGTGGACCCGCTACAGCCAGGTATGGTGTTCAGCATCGAGCCGGGCATCTACCTGCCGGGCTGGGGCGGCGTGCGCATCGAGGATCTGGTCGTCCTCGCTGAGACGGGCGCCCGAGTACTCTGCCAATCACGCAAGACCCTAGTGGACCATCACGGCAGGATTGCCGGGTAGAGACGCTTGAGTTTGATGCGTGCATCCGCGGTAGTGAAGCGCCAGTCGATGGTGGTCTGGTCAACGTTGCGGGCGTGCATCCAGGCGGTGACT
>JAABUZ0100000622.1_pt1 | contig 84026 bp, 90 predicted proteins | sample 5562091 | NCBI WGS metagenome assembly JAABUZ01 (sample SAMN12813069, study PRJNA571459) | rock metagenome | isolation source: Antarctica rocks | place: Antarctica: Victoria Land, Linnaeus Terrace sud | collected 2015-12-21
GAGGGGTGCAGGAGGTGGTGTTCTATTGTAAGGCGGGGGTGAGGAGTAGGACTGCGGCGAGGATGGCGGTGGGGGACGGGGGCTGGCGAGGGGTGAAGGTGGGGGAGATGGGTGGGGGGTGGTTGGAGTGGGAGGGGAAAGGGGGAGAGGTGGAGCGGTAGGTTCATAGAGACGGGGAGGGGGTTTTCGATATTGTACAGTCCGGCCGGTAGTCATGGACCTTCACGGTCGAAGCACGAATCGATGTCATTGACGTAAAGGCGGTGGAGGATATTAGGTCTATTCTATTCGACGGCTATCTATTGCGGTAGGGTCTATTACCATTAGGCCACCGACAGAAACGGTGTAAGCAGGAACCCCCATTGAACGCCACGCACGCGGAGATTTATTTACAAGGAAGAGGGTATGAGGATTGCGGGTATAGGAACACTCCTATCTAGGTTCGTTTCGACAAGACTAATGGGCAATCATCCTGTTCATAGTCAGCGAGTGTTCTGCAGCAGAGCCATGCTCTGCGTTTAGAGAGCTTACCTGAGGGAAGATCGTGGCAAAGACCTTTATGTCTTCCGACAGAGGCGTGATATGGTGGTCCCAATTAAGATGCATACTCGCCTTGCCTATCATAGCCATCAAATTCAGTTGTGCGTAGGTCTGTCCTAAGCAGTAGTGAGGGCCGGTTCCAAACACGAGCCAGTTCTTGACCTGCTTTTCGGCGTCGCCGGAGATCCATCGCTCTGGATCAAATGACTCGGGCTCGGGGTATGCTTCGGGGTCGTGAAGCGAGGGCCATACGGTGGGAATGACCATCGAGCCTTTCGGAGCGGTGTAGGTTTCAGTGATCTGGAAAGCTTTCTTGGCAACATATGGCACCATGAGGACAGGCGGCCTGTATCTGAGGGTCTCCTTGACTACAGCACGAGTATACGGCATGTTATCGAGGATATCCATGCTGAAGCGCTGGTTCTTGTCGCCGTTCCGGACAGAGAGGTTTTCTTCTCGGACCCGGTCGAGAATCTCGGGCCGGTCTGCCATAAGTTGGAATAGCCATGTTGAAGCACTGCTTGTTGCGTCTTGTGATGCGAAGAGGAAGGTAAATACTGTCATGGCGACCTCAAAGTCCGTGAATACGCGAAGTAACATAGCGGGCTTCTCCGATGGGTCAACCTCGATGCCCTTTGCGACTTTCTGCCTGTACTTCTCCGAATCTTGCATCGACTTGACCCAGCCGTCCATAATACACGTGACACTTCCACCAGCAGCCATCCTAGCCTTGCTCTTGGCTGAGCATTTGCTGAACTCATCGAGCACCATATCCGCTGCCTTCTTACCATACCAAGGTTTCGTATATGGAAGTATGAATGGGAAATTGACTAGCTCCAACGCTGCTGTAATGCGGAAGTAGTCGTCCGCAATCTTCTTTACCGCCGCATCCGGCATGTAATGGCCCACGAAGGTGCGGCAAGAGACCGCACACATGAGCTCACGGAAATGTGGCATAAACGGTATCGGCTTTCCTCCATTCTCCTGAGACAGATGCACGAATTTCTCGAAATACTTGTCATATACTTCTTCCTGGCCTGGTAGATATATCTTCAACGCTTGCCGGGTGAACAAGCCATTGAGGCCTTTGCGGTAATCCACATGTTCCTTTCCATCTAGGAAGACCCAATTCTGTGGACGAAGCAATTTGATTGCTATGTCCACGACACAAGGCTTGACGAACGTAGGCGAGTTGAAGACTTTGCGAGCCATGTCTCGAGAGGCAGCAATCACGACGAACCTGCCCCTTGCGTAAGCACTTGCTACACAAATCGTTGAAGTGTCGTGATATACTTGTGGAAAACCGATACGCAGCTCAGCTCGCCGCTTGCCCATTTGGCCATGTATATTTCCATTTTCGGGTTCACGGATTCGAGAAAGGGCCCGATGAAGGGAATTTTCCATGTAGGGCCTGCAATTGAGCCTTTATTCCAAACGTACTTGACTGCATCGATCTTTTGTTAGCCTGGTTCACCCAACAAAATCCAGGAGTTGCCATTACATTGATCATAGGCGACGAGGAGCAAGAACGCTGTAACAAGGAGACTAAACGCGCTTGTGCCATTGTAGACTCGGGCAACTAGACCGGCAGGCGTAGAAGGGGGGGCAATCGGATACTGCGCATGGGCTAGAGGAGAGGCAAAACTCCCATTAGGTATAGAGGCCATGTTTCGAGTATGCGACTATGTATTAGACAGGTGCTATATTCCACACCCCGATTATTGCAGGAAATATCCCGTGGATCTTGAAATGAAAGACAGAAGGTGGACGGAGAGCTTCTCATGGGCCCATGACGAGAAACCGAATCGAATAGGAAGACGAACTAGACGACGCAAAGGTAAAGACAGAGCAGCTGTGGCGAGAAGGAATGCGAATGATGAAAAGAGTGAGGAAATTACTAGCGCCTGAGTGCTGCTTGACGATTTTCTCAAAAATCCGGGGTGATTCTGCGCGCTAGCCCTGAACGGGCCCTCGGCACGTCTGCTTCCGTCTCGCGTATCTCACGCAACATTCGGAAACGGGACTGGCCGGCACCACCGGGCTGGCCAATCATCATAGACTGTTCATTTTATGATACCACGACATACATGTATATGCTCTGTACTTTATATGTGTAAGAACTTAAGAAATCTTCCCTTTGCTATAGATATGTCGTAGGAAATTACAGGCCCACTTTAAGAGGGGCATGGGAGCCTCATCCCATCATACAGTCGGAACACGGTCCACTCAGTACACGATGGCGCTGGTTCTGACTTCGCTTTTGACTATCTGATACCATTGGGTATTGTCCTGTGAGTCCCTGAGTTCCGCTTCACTATACCTTTAAGAAGTCGAGATGTAAGTGAGTAGTTTGACTGTCTTCTGTTCGATTGATAGCCTGGCTCGCTCCTCTGTACAACGATGTACATACCTCATCTTCTAAGTGGTCTACTCCGGACTCTCTACCGTATCAAGGCGTGGTCGTCCAACCCAAAAGATTTCGGTTTCAATCTGTATACGGAGTATTATGGATTAAGTCAGCGCCGACAATTCGGACAATGGCGAACTTGCTGAATTGCCTTTCCTTTCTTTCTGAAGGGTTGATGTGTGCTGGTTGATGCCGTAATCTAAGTCAGTACTGCGCTATCGTGCGCTGCTCTCTTCAATCCCAATGATCAACGCATGCTTCTTCAAAGCTAGAAAGCTGCTTCTGACCCGGATCGTATGTAGGAACACGGAGCGGTACTGCTGAATTCACGGAGTTCTTTCACCAACAAGTGTGGCTCAGCATGAGATCGTTTCAGTAAAATCGATACTGGACCTTGACTTCTTGCTGTATTATGTTAATCTAATATGAGAAAAGGCTAGCCCGGGATCGTCAGAAATTAGATGCGAGGGTCATACCTCTCACTCTTCCTAATGCCACAAGCCTAAATATCAGCCGCGGTAGGGCTATCTATTCTTTGCCTGTACTTGTTGGCACTCAGTCGTAGGCAGACAGTAGGCAAGGAGGGTGAGCATCTGGTCGGGCACGAGTCGTAAGCCTTCGGATACCGGTTGTCCAGGTAGCAATCGGTTCTTTGATGTACCGGGTGGAGTACTTAACTCTCTTTGTGCGAATAATGACATTGTAGCAGACAGAGAAAATTGAAAACACAAAGAACTGTGCTCATCGATTCATTGATTATCAGAAGAAGATGGCAATCTCCATCCTTCATCGATCTACATCGCCGGCGCCTGTGACCCACGGCTGTGCTGAGGGGACAGCTTGAACGCTTTAACGGTTTCACTCTTTACCTTTGGCTTTATGTTGGTCTTTCGGCCCATCGCTAAGACGTTCATACGTTGAAGGACATGAAAGGGTGCACCAAGGAAAGTCACCAAAGGGCTTCTCAGAAAAGCCGGCATCTTCTGAACTTGATACTCTTCCGGTTCAATCACCCTCATCGTGCACGTTACACTCTCACAACTTCTAATCAAGCTCGATATTCTGGATCAGACCAAAGAGATCGATTCCACGCAAGCCTAATCGACTTCATGACTCTAGCCTCTTCCACAGGCCTCCGACATATGCTGACCCTCGACGTAGTGAAAGAAGTCGCAGCAACCCCTCGTACTCCCGACGAAAGCTCGATGAAACCAGCTGTCTCGGCAGCCGCACAATTGCAAATGCCTTACCCACACGTGACACTCTCTTTGCGCCCTCTCACTACCAAAACCGAGCAACCTCTGGTCATAGGCAACCCGATCAGGGTCGCTTCAATTCCTTCCACCACTGAACATGAGCGACCCCGCATGCCGTACGCCCCAATGAAGGACATGCTAGCCTCTCCAGATCGATTAGAGCAACCTCGGATGCCATACGCCCCAATGACAGTCCCTCCAGCTTCTCCTGCTCGTCGGTATGGGTCGTCCCAGGTTCTCTACGCTTCAATGAAGCCTGATGTAGCCCCTTCTGTTTATTCGTTTGAGCAGCTTCGGGTTCCCTACGCTCAAAGGAATGTCGCTCTAGGAATGGTCGTTCCGGCACATTCTGTCAAGCAGCGCTGGGTTCCATATCCTCCAGGAAAGCCCATTGAAGTAGTCTCCGCTGATTAATCAAGGTGTTCATCAAGAAAATGCATCGATTCGAGATGCCCAGTCAGAAGCAGCCACCGAGCCGGCGGTTTCACCAGGACCTCTAGTGATCTACCGTTCTACGTACAATGGCTTGAGACTCGTTTGGGCGATATCAGATGGCTCATGAAACCTCAGAAAGACCTTCCGGGTATATCGAGCGTCAGCCATTGGGAGGCTCTCAACCACGATATGTTCTACCTTGTTCACGACACAAGCAGAACGCAAGGGGGTCCAGAACGCAAAATCGCAGCCTGATGACAAGATGAAAGGTAAAGCCCCTGCACTTAGATTCACCTATCTATGCCAAGACATAAGAGCTTCTCAATACCCATGGACGAACAATGTGAAAACGGAATTCTTGGTAATACGGTAGCTCCATCGGTAAGGTAAATGTCTTTTCTCTGATATGCTGGCATTCATTTCGGCGCAGCACCAAATTTCTCGATTTTAGCGCGGTTGTGGCCCAGGTATCTGCATTTTCCTATCGGCTAGTTATACACTATATTACCAATTCCTACGCGTATACGATGGTTGACCAAATCTCCTACTAATTACAACACAACTGGCATCAGCCTCGCATTGAATGAATAAGGAAGCCAAGACTAGAATGCGTGGAGGAAGTTCTACTTCTAGGAAGAAACAATAAGGGAAGCCATAATAGATGACCGTAGTGTAGACGACTACGCGGAATATTTGTCCAGATATGTTCTGCTAGCCAATTCCGATACTTCTCAGTCAGTGTGCTGGTCATATCTTTTGGCTACGTCAAGGCTAGAGTCTCATTCGAATACTTGTGTGCACAGGTGAATGTCAAATGAAAGGAGTCGAATGGTAAAATGGGTGTATAGGGTCTTGAAAGAGGTACTTCGAGGCCATAGTGACTCAAGCTGGTACCGGACAGCAGCTATTGGACGGGTGGGCGGTAATCACTGTTGAACGAGACAAAAGCAACGGCGTCTAGATCGTAAGTACTACCACTGCAGTCTCGGGCCAATAGATTGTGAGCGTGACGATGCTGAGGTCGACTTCCACAATGTCAGGTAGCGAGGTAGATGCGTCACGATATGCAAATCGTTGTGTAATGAGTGGTCAATTATCACGACTCAGTCTGGAGAAATCATCATCTCTCCCATCTTTACGTTATTCAATACGTATCCCACCAATGTAGCGTTCTTCGCCTCGGCAGCCCTGTGCTCTGGTGAGAAAGTGTCTTGTTTTTCTCAGAAATGCCCAAAAAGACATAGCAACAAGACAACCAATCCCGACTCCATATGATCTCTCTACCTCAACAGCCCTTACAGCTTCTAGTCCTCCTCCACTACACCATATTTGACAACCGTGCCCTCATATCCCCATCTCTCGGAAGGCTGAGTCAAGAACAATTCCATTGTTTCTCCTACATCCTTTTCCTTAGGGATCTCCACTGACCACACCATCCTATTCCCTTTATATGTGTCACAATGCCTTTCCCTCACAAAGCCGTTCTCAGCGCTCGTCACACCATCCGTACAACCTGTCACTTTCTTGCCCTTCCCCTTCTATAAAGCCAGCCACAAGACCATAAGCCCACAGCAGCCCTCAGTGACGCCTACCCCATCGCCCCTGTCTTTCGCCCTGGACAACCCCCAGACCCACAAGCCACCACCCAAAAAGTAACCAAGAGATCTTGCACCCAGAGCTTGCCATGCACACCCAAACCCAACAGCGCCAGGAAGGCTCTGCCCCATCCCCGTTCCCCCCGCCGGGCGCGGCCCTACTTCCCGCCCACAGGTCTAACTTCCCTGAAGACGATGACATGGTCATCGACATCGGCACTTCCTTTTGGGACATGACTGAGAGTGAGATGCAAGCCCTCGATCTGAACGTCACGGATCTATGTCGTGTGAAGGACGACGACAGTAGCTGGCCGACCGAACACCGGTCACCCGCACCATCACCCATATTGTGGTTTGTACCCCGCAACTATCTTGACGCGCCGAAGGGATGCTTGCCGGAGGACCCGTTCTCAACGCAGGGAGAGTATCTCAGTTCTCCGTACATGTCCCCTGATGCTTCGCCGTCGCCTGATCCTTTCGTGCATTCTGCCCCAATAACTGATGCTCCCGCTACCCCACTTGATACGTCTTCGCCTTCTTGCTCACCAAGTGTGCGAGCTGATGCTGATATCCAGCCTGCTTCGCCGATGTACATTGAGAAGGCAAAGGTTCGGCTTGAGTATATAGACCATGCGTTAAGTGTGGAGGAGTGGTATGAGACCTGTAGCAGCACAGGCGAGCGGGAATTCTGGGAGATGTCGCGCTTGGCGATGACGGAGAAAGTACAAAGTAACAGGGATTGGCGTGAATGGATGGAAGAGGGGACTTGTGGGTATAATTGAGGGCAAGGGTTTTGAGAAGAAACAAGGCTGTCTTGCCTTGGAGGTGAGCTTTCGGCAGCACCTCTTTTGGAAATGGGAACGATACTCTGGATATTGCCTTGAAGATCTGGGTAATAGTGATTGGATGATTAGCTATGACAATTTTAAGCAATTCTGGTCTGGGAGCTGCAAGTCTAAGCGATATACCAATCATTGATGCTTTCGAAATTGAGGAAAGTGAAACCAGATAATACCGAGAAGAACGCATTACACGGGAATCGAAACAAATGCCGCTCCTTTAATAACATGATAGGGCGAGCCAGGAGACTCTCGTCATTGGGACGAATCAAAAATTAGATGCTGTTAAGACTTGCTAAATTTGATCGAGGAACCATAGTCAGTGTATGTCGTCATAAGACGAGATCGTAGCAATGTCCGAATACAAATGTGACCGTTCTTCAATTGAAGTGGCCGTCCCGCAAAGATCAAAGTGACTGCTACGCAGTATACATCCGACGATTGCAGGTAAGAAGTGTGGTAGCTGATGCTGCACGAGCATTGGCCACAGAGAGGAATGGATCACATAGGAAAGCGACCAGACATACAGCAGCGACTCATGATTGTGCGCCAGCTCTTACGTAGAGCCCTTTGTAGCTTCCACTTATCATCGAAACTTACTCACAGACTCAGATACGGTATTTCTATGTGGAGCATACTATAACATGATCTGGAATAAGTAAATTCCAAGCAGACAACAGGGTGTTTTTGTAGCCTACCATCACAATGTTACGAGGTGTATCATGTAGCAGATATTTCAGGGTGATCGCCAATATCGCTTATGCTGTCATCCTTTTCTAGAACAATCTGGGTGGCACCAGGTGTCAAGATTGAGCCGACAGGACATCGCAGACAGCGTCTGGAAAGGCGCAATCTCCTCGAAGCCTGAACATAGGCTTGGCTTCAGGATCCATCTCCACCACCAGACTAGATTGGATGGGTCCATAAGACACCATGCCCTCAAGGAAGTCCACGCAGTGATACTGGCCTCTTTGGAGTATGTCGTCCTTGAGATACGGGAAGGCAGCCCTGGTGAGAGAATAACCGTCGAAGATCGTGAGGCGAAGCTCTTGCAAGGGCTTAATTGAAGTCAGTTCCCAGATATATGTCCCACGTATTATTAGAAATTGTGCTAGGAGGTTTCGGTCATGCTTCTGGACCATTCTACGGAGCTGAAAACCGACGGAGAGAGTCTTTAAAGAGCGACCGCGCTGCAAGACGAGCAATTTTTTACACACATTGGGAATGTTGCCATCCTGATTTGATGGTCAATGTTGACTTGCAAATCAAGTCAAGTAATGTCTTCCAGTTTATAGCTCGGAAAGCTTAGCCATAAGCGCGCAGGTGTCATGTCTTGTTTTTGTACGGAGCCAGACTGATAGAAGAAGCATTGCTCGCCGTAGAGTATGTCAGATGCTTCCTGGACAACCTGGTGAGAAATTGCCAATATGCCAGGATGGAGTCCACCTTTGGCTCGGGCTCGGAATATATACATTTCAGAATCATCGTTGCCCCAGTGGTCCTTGCTGAAACCGACTCTGACGCCCGCCAAAAGATGCTTGTATATCTTTTTACGTATTTCTGGTAGCAAGGGATAGAATGAGATCGCTATCAATTTGTTGGAAGCGGATGAATCGAGCAGTTTTAAACGTTGCGTATAAATATATTTAGAGTAAATCAATTCTAGTGGCTTGGAGCGGTGGTATCGTGCCAAGCAAGTTTCTGTGCCGCAAGCGAAAAAGTGATCATCCATTTGGCTCGCGAAAACACATTCAAAATTCCACTCTGCAGGTCTATTACCAACGCAATTGACTATTAGATAGCGTCAAAATTTTGACAACAATATAACTTTATATGCTCTACAACTTGTGCGTAATTTCAAGATATAAAATTCAAACGTGCGTTGTAGCATTGAGAATTCTAAAATGTTGCTTAAAGTGCTTTCTGGCACACAACCCTAACAACCCTAAGGAATTTTTTTGCAATTTTTTTTTTTTAAAAAACGTGCTGGGTTGAACAGTATCTCAAATCGCATTTTTAGAACTTACATCAACACACACTTACATATCTCAAAATTACGCAGAAGCTATAGAGCATATCAAGTTATGTTAACACCATTGTTCTAACGTCGTATAGTAATCAACTGCGTTGGTGATAGATCTGTAGAGTGGGATTTTGAATGTTTTTTCGCGGGCCAAATAGATAATCACTTTTTCGCTTGCGGCACAGAAACTTGCTTGGCACGATACTTTTCTCCACCCATTGCCAAGGCGTGGGGGCTAAGAAAGACCAACTTAACATCTTGCAGCGATCATTTCTTTTGATCCCAGATGCACGAGCAAGCACCCAAAGTATGTCAGCCTAGAAGAGCAACAGCGATGCTCAGCTACGATAAGAGACCCTACGTATCGATAAAACTTTGATATGAAATGACTCTTTTGATTCAGTTGCCTGTCGAGATCTTGCAGCAGATCACAGGCTACCTTGGGAATCCTGATGTGGAGAGTATCACCATCTCGTGCAGGTATTTGCACAGCGTTGCGGCAGGCCATCTGATGCGACATCGGGAGTGGAAGAGAACACTGTCAAGGTTTGCTTGTGGAAAGGATCTTTGGCGCGGTGGGATCGGCAAACATCCTGCACAGTTGCTGGAAAAAATCCTCCTCGACCACCGGGTCGCTTCTTACCCTACTGACTTAACCATTGGCGACTGCTCACACCACCAGGACGACTCCTTGTACAGGTTTCTTCGTGGTTCATTTGACGATGATGACTACGAACCGGCACCTGGAACCGATCTGCGTTATGAGACTTGCAAACTTGCGAATGACTTCTGCTATCATACCCCACGTTGCACACGGAAATGTATTTCCGATATATGGGAAAGCTTTACAGCAAGGCTACTTGCATTTCACAAGAATCCAGTCGTGACGTTGCTTCTGAGATTTCTGCCGAATTTAGAAGTTCTCAGGTACGAGCATTGTGGCTGGACAAGTGCTTCTCCACTGTGGTTTCAGATGCTTTCTGAGGTCGCTCAAGAGAGTCGTGCGTATCCGGACTCGGTTTTCCCTCTGAGCAAACTTCACACTGTAGAGATTCATCCATCACACAGAGGGTTTGGATTCCTCCTTTCGATTATGGCCTTGCCCTCTCTTCGCACAGTACGTGCCGTGGGCCAGTCGTCATTAGCCACACACCGGGATATGATGCTTTCACTACCAGCAACGTCAAATATAGTCACGATCGTCCTTGACGGGTGCTACTTCTACGCAGACCACTTTGTTACGTTTATGTCTAGAATTCCCAATTTGCGAAACTTTGAATATCGAGATGCCAAAGACAATTCAGGCCACGCATCATGGAAACCACGTCGCGTAGTAGAATGCTTGTTGCGATATGCTAGCCACAGCCTGACCTCACTTACCTTTATTGGATACAGGGCCAGTCACCATCCTCACATTGGCTCTCTGCGTGGCTTCCGGGCCCTTAGCGACATCAGAATTGATGTCGCAATGCTGATGGATCCACCGGACAACGATGGCATCGATGACCAAAACGACAAGAGTCTTGATGCCGACGTCAATGACCGCGATACCCTTGGCTCTGACGATGAGGACGACTGCCTTTCCGACACAATATCAGAACCTGCTTGGTACCTCGAAGTGTCAGAGCATACTCAGATCGTGCATCGACTGATCAACGTCCTCCCGGCATCAGCCGAGACTTTGACCCTCGAGATGGCAGCCGACAAAAACATCATGCAGCAAATGCTACGACGGCTTCCAGAGCGCAGGGCAGAAAGACTGCCACAACTGAAGGAGATACTATACCAATGTGAGGAACGCTGTGTATTGGGTGTTGAGACAGCATGCGAAAGCGTAGGTGTTAAAGTAACACAAGTCTTCAAATATGGCGATATCAAGAATATCCGGAGGGATTCTTTAGATAGCGAAGCTTCGATAGATGAGTGCGGAGGGTGGGATAACCACGACTGGGGGTATTGGAACGAGTATTACGCCGGACGTGGTTTGACAGACGATAACTCGTATGCCAACGAGGACCGCTTGCACCAGTTGTGCATAGCCGAAGCTGAGGACCTGGTCTCCGAGACCGCTCCCAGCGCAGTATACGAAGATGTTGCAAGGTTTGAATGGCTAATCAGTCAGACGCCAGACTTGTCGAACAATTGGTCGTAAGCACAGGAAGCGAGGATGGCTAGATCGATCATTATGCGGATGCTTCCGTATTGTCCTATTCCAGGTGTGGGCATGGCGTGATCCACCTTTTGTAGTGATTCTTCCAGACAGGGTTCGAGGCTTATAAACGTAGTACGGACCACTGCGAAAGAATCATGGCTAAAGAGGCAAACAATCGAAGCGTTCGACTCCCTCAACCCAAACACTCAATACTCAAGCAGCACCTTAGAACACAAAAACAAGGTTCCGATATCTCGACGAAAGTTTTTGGAATGTGCATCACCTCACCAGATAATACGGAAAACAGAACAGCCTGCAGTCCTGTTTGTTCATCAAGCAACGGAGTCCACGAATTCTGGAATGGAACGACAAACACAAGGCCTATCCGCTCCGACGCTGATCCCTAATGTCAGCAACCACTTTACAACGATAATATCTCGCTTCCCTTGAGCCCACATGATTGATTTCAGCCAACGTTTGATATGAGGTAAGCATCCGGTCTCTATTCCGCGGTGGTGACCCAAGTTCGCTATTCCAATTTGGACTCCTACATGGCTACGACGTCTACTCACAACCACCTCCGCCGACCAGAAGACATGTCGACAAGGACGCCCATCAACAAAAGTTCAGAACTAGCCCACCTTTGCGAGGAACATTCAAGAGTCCAGCAATAGCACTGGTAACAAGCTCATCCGGGTGTCGCGTCTGCACGCACGATACGACATATGCTTCGGATCTAGAAACGAACGAGCTTCTTCGAGCGGAGCGGAGCGGAGCCAGCACGGGGTAGGTTGGGTTGGGTGATTCTGACGTAGACTGCCCGGTCATATTATTAGTTCAAGCGGCGGATAGGAGCTATATGAGCGTACGCTGTAAATCGACAACATGGACTTGCAACATTGGTACGATTTGTACTGGGAATGAAATGTGTAATCTCATATGTTAATCTCACGTCATGTTGTGACACTTCTTTCCAAGCGTCGATGAGCTTGACGTGCACATTCGGTTCATCGATTCAATTCGAGCTCAATGTATTCCTAACAAAGTGCTTTTACTGTTCGCCGTCTTAGCTATCGGCTTCACTGGTCGTTCAGCCCCTCGATATTGCATTACTTGCTCTCATGATAACAACACAGAATGCATGCACCACTTTTTGTTGGCTCGTGCGACACTACCGTTTCTTTACGTGTTTTCCTCTTCTAAGGACCCGGGTACAAGTGCAAACCCTTTAATTCAACCCCGCTTCGCTCCTCTCACACCAAGCTCGTCTTCAGCTCAAGCACATCCATTCCGAATGTACGATGGAGCAGATTGGAATGTGTCGCTTGGCTATCCAGTGCACTAAAAAGATGACATGCGGATTGGCCCGTAGACCTGCACCGGATTGAAGAAGCTCAGGACGATACATGTAGGAAACCAGTCTACACATCCTTCTTTTTGGTGTTTTTCACTCCCCTTTTCGGTAATCACATCTCTCTCTCAGAAGGTACCTGTTTTGAATGTAAAATCCGGTATTCTCTGGTAAGTTTCCCAGTCTATTACTCTAATATAAGACAGTGTGATTCGAGGTCAATTCAAATGTTTACAAGCCAAGAAAGGAAGCGAAGGAGATCGCTCGCATTTGAACCAAAAAACGATCAATTTCCCGGCGGTATTACGTGCGAATTCAAGATATAATTATATCGCTTTTCGAATTCGAATTGGAGATTCAGATCGATCTTTAAACAGACTTTTTGAATAGACAAAGATACAGCAAAAGAGATCGAGAAAAATGCATATTTTTAGATTCAAAAACTGTGGCTTCTCGAACATTATTCCGAGTCTTCTGGAGATGCAATAAGATCTCTTGTCGAATACGGATTTGAGATTTCTATTGATATTATGGTGTTCAAATTTTGAGGTCCGGAAAACTACCAAAAGATTATCTGATTTTACACCATAGAACAGGTATCTTCTCGAAGGGGGGTGTCATTGTCGAAAGTGGGGGTTAAAATTACGAAAAAGAAGGGTGTGTAGACTGGTTTCCTACATGTATAAGACTTGGATCATCGCAAATTTCAATCCTATTGCAAAATTGTTGAGCTTGTTTATCATTAGGTCCTGTCAAGATGTACACATGGCAGACTCAGCCTAGGTGTTAGAGTCACGATTCACAATGCAAACAATATAGCCAGGTATCAGAGTTGGAGTTCGACTCCTATAAAAAGCAAGCTGTTGGTTATGAAGGCGGCAAAACCGCAGGCCGCTTAACATCCTAATCTCTGGGCGATCATAAAACCTCCTAGCATATATGCTCTGACACTCAAGCATATTCAACTCAATTCCCTTTCTCCGAGCTCGCCTCTGTCAACTGTTGTAGCGACCTCGATTGACAAGTCGAGCACCGGCTATCGTAGCCACTCCTCTCCCCAAAGCAAGAGCAAGTCGCACACCAGACACTCGGTGCAGTCAGCTTTGCGATCCCTTGGTCTAAGACGGCCAGGCGGAGATAGCGCCATGTATGGACAAGGTCCCATTCGCCTCCATCCCTCACGCCTAGGACTCGTACATCAACATTCTGTTTAGCCAGTTCCAGATTTGAAAAGCAGAATAGCTGTCTCATCATCTCGAGCCGGCAACAACCACTAGGACACATGAGATTCGTAGTGTCTATGGTCAGAACTTTGAGATTGCCGAAATGGCTCACGACCCCTTTCCTCGCTCTCCACGAGTCTCTCATGAGGTCCATTTTCCAGCGACGCAAAGCATCGCGACGAAGATTGACGTCGAAATAGCGCGGATTACTGTGGATGTCGTTCAATTTCTCTAGCTCCTCTGCTCTGCTGGGACTGCCGTCCCATAGGGAATAGCTCAAGACGACGTGTGTGATATGAAGCCTACACACAATATCAATGTAAATCCGTGCTCATAATCAAAAAATAAATGATTCGTTGTAAAACACTCACGGGTTGATTTACCTGGTCTAAGTGGCCATGGCTCCGTGATTCTCCAGGTATTTACTCTCAACATGCACATCCTTGCTTGTTCTCTGATTTGTTTATTCACACGGAGAAGCGCGAGACTAGGAGGTGGACCCCCATTATCCAGGTAATGAAGATCGTCCTTCACCGCGTAGGGTACAAGGACGCCATCAACGCACATTGCAAGATCGAAGATCATATCTCTAATCTCGCGCGGCAGTTGGAGGAATTTGGGACCCTTCTCTGCGGCTTCAGCCTTGGGTTGCTTTCGCTTCGGGACATACGGCTTCAGTAGCTTTTGAGTGTTGTTTCCTCCGCCGGCTCTCTTCCGTAGGTTGTGAGTGTGGTTCGCTCTGCCCTCTTTCCTTCGGAGATTGTGAGTGTGGTTTCCTCCGCCGGTATTTGACTTGAGGGGCGCCATTCTGCTGACGTTGGGTATCGATGAATCGGCTCAAATAAGCAGAATCGAGGGATTTAGAAGATTTAAGTAAGAAACCGAACGGTGTCCGAAAGTAAAAGCTGAGTGAAGGGGATGCATTCTGTACACAAAGACAAAGATCGTGATCAAATCCTCGGTTACAGTCTGTCACGTGATGAGAGTATGAGTGTCTTCAAGGCACATCACATGATTTCTGGTCTGACTCCCCTGCAACTTATCACTCTATAAGATCCGAGTTTCTCCCATTCCCTCACCTGTTCAACATTGCAAGGAATGCTGTCGTTTCGTTGTGTTGTTATAATTCCACAGAGAACGTTTAATGGACCTGGTGCCTGAGTGTTAGTACAGAGCATTGCGAGAAATACAATGGGTGCCTCTTCATCTTCGTGCGCTGATGCGAAGGTCAAACAGTGTCTACAGAAATGCATGCCAGGGTTAGAGGCGTGGTCAGGAAGACCCGAACACTCGATACACGAAGTACTCCAACTCACTTGTCACCACAAGGCCTGCGCATCTTACCCTATTATCGCATGCGCTGGCAGAGTGCAGATTCCAAGGACTTACCGAACAAAGAATGATTGATTCAAAATCTTTGAAGATTGTGTTGACGAAATACTTGTGGAGTGAATGACCAGTAATGACTCACTATCAAAACAGTGAAAAGTAAACCATATTAGTGACATATCATGAAGAACCAAACAAAGCAACAGGATGATAGCTTTCGAAAATTTCAGCTCTCCCTGGTGCCAGCGAACAGAACAGAGCAACGCGGACAATGAAGCAGTAGTAATACGACTTTCAAATACGGCAACCAAGGAACCCACAAAACCGTGTCAATAAGCGATCCTCTTGCCCATCCTCTCCTCCACGCCTTTGCTCTAGCGCCCATACTCCAAATTCAAAGACTTATGAAATCGCAAAGTCTGCGAAATTTGATGTCGAAGATGTACTGCAGGTAAAGGATCCTATTGATGCGATGCCGAAGGCTGGGTTGGAAAAGTACCTGTTTCCGGAGCATGGCCAAGGGTGTAGGCACTGGGTGGGAACGGTCCTGAAATCACTAAGAGCTGAAGGTATTCTTTGGAGGGAGTGGAGGTGTTCAAGGGTTTAAATCTGTTACAGAACGTGTGGAACAGGCGCAAGAAGGTGAAGAGCGAGGAACAAAGTAGGGTAATCGAAGAGAGTTTCTGTTGATGAGACAATTGATCGAGGAGACTTGTAAAAGGCGGTAATATAAAAGAGCTTCCAGAGCTTAAATCAGTTGTTGATGGCTTACACTATGCGATGAAGATGTTGCACATCATAACCTTCCTCGGACCCGTGATCCATCCATGAGTCGACGATTTACCGCAAAGCCATCTTCACTAGCATCGCTCATGAAAGACTCATGGCGAGGCGTGGGACGGAATGTGCATTGGTATAGGTTTTAGAGTGGAGTTTTTGGCTTCAACGATGAGGTCCGGCTTCCAACAATCGAGATTCCTGCTCAGTATGATGTTCTGCCGTGTTGACTGTGGATGCTTCAGCAAAGCTGTAGCTCCTTGAATCACGCATGGTTCGAGCTGTTTACAACAAGAAGCCATAGAGCCATAGAAACATCGGTGCAATGTGCTTTGTCGTCGCTTGGGATTTCCGAAGAGCGAGGGCTATACAAGGAAAACTACTTCGAACAGTACGCCCGTCTATGTTGTACGCTGAGAATAGTAGCCATTCATGTCGAGCGTTAAGAGGAGTCTTTCCATGCTGTTCTCACTGCCCTCGTTTCCACTGAGGCCGCCGCCGCCAGCAGAGCCTTTTCGCTCACTCAGGCCCCGGCAGACGGCAACGAAAACCTTGACCTTCTTCTTCCACTTCCTGTACAATTCCTCTCGTTGATCTGACTCATCGTCTGAATCCATCTTCGGAAGACTGTGGGCTCTCACGCGCTTCGTGAAGCCCAAAATCAATTCGAAGATCTCTTCCAAGAGACCCATGACGGCCTCCTGACGTTTCCTGAGTAAACACCCAAACATCATGCCATCCAACATTTTCTCGTGCATGTCTCGAAGCTTGTCCAGGCCCTCGTGCTCACTGATAGCATGCTGCTCGGTGCGCTTTTGTAAGCTGTCGAGCTGACGTTCGAATAGGTTCCAGTGCTTGCAAACTTCTTCGAAGAAATGACCATAAATGCTTGAGACGAAATGAATAGCTTCAACACTGAAACGTCGAGCTATTGTGTCAGGACGGCATGACTGGTTGCGAGATAGCGTGACCCGCGAGAGTTGTTTGACTGAGTATAGTAATCTCGCCGCACGAAGAAGAAGCTTGAAGATAATATCATATTTGTCGAGCGATGATTGTTTGATAACTGCATCAATGGGAGCTGGCGGCTTGTATTGCAACCGCAAGAAATCCAGCGCGAAGATAGAGTCCGGGTCCATGCATCTCCGCAATTCTTCTTCTGACATTGCACGGATAGCGAAGCTCATGTTTCCAGGCAACTCACTTCTTCCTGACGTGGTCACGTCAGTGATATTCTCACAATAGTAACTATCGCTCAATATCCCCATGAGTGCGAGTCGTAGCTCTGAGCTCGCAGGCGGCCACATCTCTCGAGAGCCAAGTCTAAGACCAGAGACACCCAGCCGAGGCTTCCCTTGCCTACGCTCGGTAGAAGGCAAGTCTGGGTCGAAGAGAGCATGTGACAAACGGGATGAGAAGACACCATCGCCCAGTAGGCTATACCGGTACTGAAGTGATAGGTGTGAGCGGAGCTTGTGTTCTTTGAAGAGCATAGAGAGGCAAGACTGATTGACTAGACGAGCCTGAGCGGATATAATGGGCCTGAGAGACATCGAAGGGACAAGACAGAGAGGCGGCCTGGAGAGTGAGATATCTCTATGTTCTTGTTGCATACAGTGAGAAGCAAGGAATGCTTGCAAGTCATGGTTAGCTCTACGGAGTATTAAATCTGGTAGCTGCTGCTCAATTTCTGCTACCAAAGTAGAGAAGTACGTTTCGGAGCACTCTGATCGGACATTCGACAACTCTTCATCATGTGGCGCGGCTTCAAAGATTGAACTGCTCGTGGCCAGCGAACCTTGTTCACCGTAAGCTCGAATAGCAGCCCGGAGATCCGCTTCATACTGATTAGCGCGCTCTTGGATTTTGTGAATTTCCCGCCAAGATGACTTGAATTCGAGTGAAGGTGGCTCGACGGTTCCTGGTCCAGCTACTCTGGCTAAGGGATGAGAAGGTTTGTGCGCTTGGAGCAAACGCAAGCTCTGTCCAGTCTCAAACATCTGAACACCATCTACGGCACTGAGAAAACCAGGTATTCCTGCATCGTCCATTACGTATCTCTGGGTCGGATCCTCCTTACCCTCAGCATCTTCGACTGCCTCCGTTTTGTGGGCAAAGCCCACCGTCGGGTCAGCGCCTTGGAAGCCCATTCGGGGGATTAACCCCAACCAATTGCCTGCTGCATCAAGCCAAGGTCTCGAGACTTTGGTCAGTATCTCAAAGGCGATGGGTTGACTCCAGGAGCAATGCTCAATCTCTTCGGCAAATCCATACAAAAGCGACAGTACCTGCTCCTCGGTTATGGCAGACCTACTATGGCAGACCAATTCGTCCAGAAAGGACAAGACTTCACCAGGCTTCCGAAACGTAGCTTGAAGCTGCAAAACGCTCTTGACCGTTGTAGAGGCTTCGTGTAGAGCCCATTCCTGGCCGTACAGGATAGAATGGATGCAGCCGGCGAGAGAAGCCATCGCTTTTAGTGGCCGACTCGAAGCGTAAGTGTTCGTAACGAATGTCTGCAAAGATTTTACCCGATTCCCATAGCTGAAGAAATCGGCCTCCAAGCTGCTGAAAGCTGTTCGTGAGAAGCCCGACGGACAGATATGCTCGGCCCCAACTCGAGCGTGAAATTTCTGATCTAGGGCATTGTAAGAGAACAGGGTCGACTCTTGCCCGAGACCCAGATGCGCCAGGCATGCAATCACAGGATCAGCTTTGAGCACGACTCGAGAGCCCAGAATGATAGGCTCTTGAGAAGCATGCAAAGACAGAAGAGCGTCAAATACGCCAGGTCCGCCTTCGCTTATATACGAGGTCAGAGGCACCCTAGCTTCCTTGTCGAAGAAAATTTCCCATCTTCGTGGCTTTAGAGGCTGTTCCTCAAATTTTAGAGATTCGGGGGAAGACCATATATCGTCCTCAATGGACTCGGAGGGTTCGGTGTATGTGTCGTTTGAAGAAGGATTGGACGATGCAAGGCTACCGAGCTCCTCAAGTTGCTCGCCTGAGCAATCATACAAATCATGCAGTCTGATTTCTGGCAACTTGAGACCGGGAACTATCTCGGCTTCGAAGTTCCAACCATCTAGGTCCGAGTCCAGTTGCCATTCCTGCGGTTCAAAGTCAGCGATGGCGGGCTCTGCAAGATATGTTGTCGCCAGTCCGGACCCCGGCTCTATACCGAAGTTAGGGATAGCGAAGGCGTTTCCACAAATGTGCTGGTCGTCCATATCGATTCATCTTGTAACGATGGGATGAATTGTTCTTCAGTCACGTCACAACGCGTTTTACGCGACGCGACGCTAAGTGTTTAGCGCGCCGGGGATTCCGGCCCGGAGCGCCTTAAAACCTCCGTATTCTCACTGACTTGGATTCACAACATGTCTTTCCGAGGCACTACAGAGCAAGACTGCGACGTCCGCGTGCATAACGAGCTTCGAATCCAGTAGCTTGATACCACCATGCCTCCAAAGAAGAGAGCACGTCTCTCCTCACATGCAGCGTCAACGCCATCGGAAAGTGTCCCGGAACCAGTGGAAGAGACCCCAACGCCAATGGAGGTTGATTCAAGTAGAGAAGAGCTGACACTAGATCCTTGGACTGATGAACAGGAGACATCCCTGTTCAAGAGCATGGTCAGATGGAAACCGGTAGGTCCGTTCTCCTACAGAATTGTACAGCGTCCTGTTACAGGAAGCATGGTAAGCCTGAACATAAATTCTAGGGATGCACAAGCATTTTCGAATGATCGCAATCTCTGAAAACCTCCGAAATCATGGCTACACGTCGTCTCGTGATAATCACACAAGGATCCCAGGCATCTGGGAGAAGTTGAACAACCTTTACAAACTCGAAGCTCTTGACGAGAGGGTATGTCCTTGCCGAATTACTATCAGCTCCAGCGTCAGTTGACATTCGAGATACAGGAAAATGATATGGGCCATTCCGAGCATGACGAAGCCGATCCTATGGGAGAGCCTTTCTATGAATTTGCTTTACCCAAGGATGAGTACGGAGAGATGACGTTCGCCAAACGATTAGCTCCGGATAGATCGCAGTCACCTCCTACTTTGTCCGATCCAGTCCCGAGTGGGAGATCATCCAGTAATCGTAGGCACAGCACGATTGATGATACCGACGGTACGTTTTTCTTGAGTCAGACCTGGTAGGTTTGAAGATAGACTCACAGATAATCAGAGCCACGATCATCACCTGCATCGGTTCCGGGTCAAGGATCAGTGCGTGGCACTCGCAGCAAGCCTAAGGGTAAATCGCAGCTGCAGTCAGTTTCAGTACCGGTTTCAAGGACTCGCAGAGGCAAAGCCCCCACAGGTGAGCTGGATCAAGGTGACGATGATGAGCTAGGAAACGAAGAGAAAGATGAAGGCGGCAAGGGTACGCCCACCAAAGCCTCCAAAGGAGTTCAAAATGCTTCCAAAGCTGCAAATAGTAAGAGCAATAGGAGGAAAAGTGTTCGGCGGCGATGACGAATGATTGCAGCCTGACCAGCATCACCTATGTGGTACTTCGATGATCGTTCCATTGGTGACAGTCAGATGAGTGGTGAGTTTCAAGCCAGGTTGTGTGCGAACTTTCATATGGTAGGGAACGTCTTTCAGTTGCCCCCAGAATCTGAAACCGAAGCGTTGGTTCCATTTGATGTTTTGGGATTGCACTTACCCATAGTGCCAGCTCATGGAAGTCAACTGCTCAAGCACGATAATTTAGAAGATTTAAGGTAGGTAGTGGTGCATCTCGACATCCGGAATCAGCCCTGCACCCAACCCAAGAAAGGAAGACTTAACGACTCTTTGCTTATGGATCTGGGTTGGGAATTTGCCCAACGTGCTGTCGTGTAAACGATGAACCATCTTACTCCATTCAAGGTTGGCAGAACCTCGACTGTTTTATGGTCACCTGTCGCGAAGGAGTGCAACCTAGATACAACAGGCCCGACAATTGTTCCTTCGTAGCCTACGAAGGGTCTACGTTTGCTCATAATTTCGATATTCCATTCAGACTTACCTCTAAGCCAGTCTCAATCATCAATAGTCTTGATCGTGACTATTTCTGCATCTACAATGTGTTCCACTCCATAGCGTCCGCTACTTGGAGCCTGGTAGAGAGCATTTGGGGCAGAGCTCGCTAGGAGTCATGTGCGCTGTGCGTACGTCGAGTCTCGATCGGGCTAGGCTCGTCATTTTACCCTCGAAGCCCCCGTCTGACCTCGGCATCTCTAACTACGTACCGTAAACTTGGTGCGTCCGACCGGTATTCGATGCTCTAGTCACGCGAAACAACGTGTATCTCCACGATATAACATCTCCATCCTTGTCCTACCTCTTTGCCCTCCGCTGTCAGTGTTCCGCACCTTTCCCCTTTGTTTCTGGGATGTTGCGGGCGTTGGCGCGCAGTCGCCCATCATTCCGAACCAAGGCAACATTGATCCCCACCTCGAAGGTAAAGCTTACTTTAATTCGTTTGCTGTATTGTGTCCGGACCTAATCCAATAGCAGACGTCCATTATGGGTCCAGCGAATGCTCGAAAGGCTTCCAGTGGGTTACCGGAAGGTGAGATAATCTTCCACTCGTCCGAGTTGACTCCCCTGCCTTGATCATTAAGCACAACTCCCGGCAGGATACCGAGAAGACAACACGAAAGGCGCAATGCTTCGATTTGAAGATTCATTGCCGCGATTGCCAGTACCGACTCTTGAAGAAACCTCGAAACGATACCTTAGATCCGTCCAGCCATTATTGAACAAAGCAGAATTCGAGTCTACCAAGAAAGCCGTGGATGCATTCGTTAAGCCTGGCAGTATAGGTCAAGAATTACAAAAGCGGCTGAGAGCGCGCCGTGATGACCCGAAGCACAAGAATTGGATATACGAATGGTGGAACCAGGCCGCATATCTTGCCTACAGAGATCCAGTTGTACCTTACGTTAGCTACTTCTATTCGCATCGCGATGACAGAAGGAGACGAAATCCAGCGAAGCGAGCTGCCGCATTGACGAGTGCTGTGCTACACTTCAAGAAGGACGTTGACCATGGTACACTCGAGCCGGAGTACATGAGAAAACTGCCCATTAGCATGGAGTCCTATCAGTGGATGTTCAACGCTTGTCGAATACCCGCTCAGCCTATGGACCATCCAGTAAAGTACGGCCATAATGAACACAAATACATAATCGTCGTTCGCAAAAACCAGTTCTTCAAAGTCATGCATGAGATCAATGGGCAGCCACTCAATGCGGCCGAACTCGAAAAGCAATTCAGCCGGATTTACAAGAGCGCCGATAAATCTCCTGCAATCGGGATCTTAACCACCCAGAACCGTGATATCTGGACTTCTGCTCGCGCTGCCCTCCTTGCTGCACATCCCTCGAACGCTGCTCCACTGGAGGCTATTCAGGCCTCGTCATTCCTCGTCTGCCTTGACGATGCTTCACCAGTTACGTTGGAAGAGCGTGCACATTCGTACTGGCATGGTGACGGTAGCAATCGATGGTTTGACAAGCCGCTACAGTTCATCATCAATGAGAACGGGACATCGGGCTTTATGGGCGAACATAGCATGATGGATGGCACGCCTACGCATCGACTGAATGACTATGCAAACATGATGATCTTCACAAACAAGCTTGACCTTTCGGATACGAGCGTCCGCAGCGACCTGCCTGAACCCAGTGCACTTCGATTTCACATCGACGAAACAGTCAATAAGGAGATCCAACGCGCAATGACGGACTTCAACCTACTAATAGGACAGCACGACCTTAAAGTGCAAGCGTATCAAGGTTATGGGAAAGGAATGATCAAGAAGTTCAAGTGCTCTCCAGATGCTTACGTGCAGATGGTCATCCAGCTCGCCTACCATAAGATGTACGGTACCAGTCGGCCAACCTACGAATCGTCCGCCACACGTCGCTTTCAACAAGGCCGTACTGAAACCTGCCGGAGCGTCAGTATAGAGAGTGTTGCCTTCGTAAACGCTGTGGCAGACCCCGAAGTTCCGCCAGAGGCTTGCGCCAAGGCATTTCGAGCCGCTGTAGACGCACACGTGCAGTACATCAGTGATGCAAGCGGTGGAAGGGGAGTGGACAGGCATCTCTTTGGACTCAAGAAATGTCTGAAAGAGGGTGAGGAGCTGCCCGAACTCTACAAAGATCGGGCGTACGGTTACAGTGGCACGTGGTTCTTGAGCTCGAGCCAGCTGAGTAGCGAGTACTTTAATGGGTATGGTTGGAGTCAGGTCATAGATGATGGCTTTGGAATTGCATATATGATCAACGAAAACAGGTAAGTGACCGTTCGATGGCACTTTCTTCCTCTGCTGATGCGTTTTCCATCATGGTCTTGACCGCTGTCAAAGGTGTATTGAGCTAACAAGGTATTATAGCATTCAATTCAACATTGTCAGCAAAGGCCTCGGCAGCGATCGAATGAGCTTTTGGCTCAGCGAGGCCCTGAATGAGGTTCGAGACCTACTACTACCGACAGTTGAAGGCCCCAAGGCCAAACTGTGAATATGTCATGCACAGGACTGGATGAAACAAGATCATGTGCGTACAGAGATCTGCTTTCCTCAACTTGAATGAAGCGATATGATAGGCAGAGAGCCTCGCATGCTTTGTTAACATTATCTTGGGATTTCCTCATATTTTGCTTTATCCTAGAAATGGCCGTAAGGCTATCTCTCTCTTTGTCAGGAATCGCTTCACACCGAGAAACTCCTACCTTTTCCTCCTGGCCAGCCCTCTGAGTTAGAAAGCCTGTTCTGTGGTCTTCGAGTATGCTAGTGTCGCAAAGCGATTGGATGTGTGATCTCGCGGTTCTAAAGTATGCGGGCGCGATTATAGGATCGTCGCATCTCCACGAGCCGCCCCTGTCCTGCAGGTACCCCTGGTTTGGGCTGTCTCCTTCTTCCTCTAGCCCACGAAGCGCATTTCTCTAAAGCGAGGATCAACTCAGAACTTGCCGCACCCTCCCTTTACCATACTCGGAAAGCCCACGTTTCACTGGGTTAAGCCAACTTTCTCCAGCTCCCTGCAGCTGTCCTTCGAAGCGCTCAGCGCATGGCCGTCAGCGGAGGATCTTCCGGACCAGAGATTTGCCCCCCAAACGGGAAAATGCTATGAGTCGTCTCACATGTCAGTGACTCCTACGGACCTTCCTCCGGCTTGTGGGCAGCTGGCGATAAGCGCAATCACTCTCCATTCTATTCAGAGAAAAGATAATGGCGTCACGAAACAGGACGTCACAAACAATGACGACTGTAGCAAGAATTCAGTATCACCCGCTTTCTGTTCCTGGAAGTATTGTTGGGATTCTACAACGAGCATGGAAGCATGATACCAAGCACAACACGGCGAGTGTCCACCAAAATGCAATTTTTATAAGACCAGTATGCGGCTTGTTCGTACTCCACTCTTGTTGCTCCCTTTCCTATTCACTGTTCCCTGCGCGAGCTCCAGCCCTACTCGGATCGGCAATCCCGGTTACCCCTTTTCTTCTCACTACCCGACCCTCACATCCTCACCACCACTCGTCGCGCTGACACGAATTCGGCTTCCACGATTGTAACGTCTCTCTGACAGCGTAGCATCTGGCTCACCGATCTCGGCAAAGGATGGGTCCAATATCTGGAAACCTTTGACTCCTTGATCCCCGTCCAGGTAGCAGCCGCAGTCCTCACCAATTTCTATGTCTCAGTATTTGACCATGTTCTGAGCATCGAAGCTGGTCGAAAACCACAGAATCACTTCGCGTGTGAGTTGAAAAACCTACGACTGGAGTTCTTCAGCGCCGACAATTCTGTTCCGTTGGATTTTGTCTTGACGTTTATGAGGAGCATGGTTGCCTGTGTCAGCAAAGGGTTCACGGGAAAACTCGACTATCTATTTGTGCATATGGCTACAGGTCGGGCGGTGAGGGTGAGCTTGGAAGTGATCAACGTGGCAGCAGCGGCGCGAAGACTTTAGTAGGAGGTTTGGAGAGTTTGATGGCCTATCAAGATCCATACACTTGTAGAACATCAAGCAGCAAATTAGCCTCCGGGATATCAGAGCGGGGCCAGCTTATCGGCTCCGAGATTCTGTCAAAGCTTCCGCCTGTCTCATCAGCGGTCGTCGTGTAGCCGACCGAAGCTGTGGTAACATAGCCCATCAAAAGCCGTCTCTGCTACCGAACATTCTTCGCTTCAGACCCTCGCCTGAAGCTGGCCTCTTTCTGGCCTCAAGGTCTTATCGTCGTAGTTTGTGACTGCCTGGGCTCTCTTTCATCCACCTCGCCCTCTGCCCCGACCACGTCCACCCCTCACGCCGTGTCCTCGATCGCCTCTGCCTCCACGATCACCCCTCTGCACACCACCGCCTCTTCCCCGCGTCGAAGGCTGGCTCTGCTGTTGATCCTTGACCTGATCGATGATCTCATCTGGCACTCGTAGGTATTTGATCTGCGCGACACTGTGAGCCTATACCCTACCCTAAGATGTCGGGCGCATGATGCGCACATTGTTCCCTCGAACGTAGACTTCGGGTAACCTAAAGAATTTGTCGCCCTCTGGGCTTGTCTGCACCACTTCCTTCAGGGTCAAGTTCATCCAGGTATCGCAATTGACGAGGTGGCCGTTGAGGGTTTCGCCATTCTTGAGCTCGACGAGCATGGGCGAGCCTTGGGCGGCGTTGAGGAGGCCTAAGGGTAACTAAGAGAGGAGTGTGAGCAGGAAGTCTTGCACGATATGAATGTAACTTACTTACCATCTTGACTGAAGTGCACACAGATGGTTATTCAGATGCAGTTCAGCGATGATGATGGTCGGCTCGGCGTAATTGTACCCCGGAGACCAGCCCTACAAGGAGCGGAAGTAAGCGCCGGGGGAGGCACAGACGTTGGACGTTGGCTGGCCTCTCCAGGCAGCTATCATCTTCCTCCTCTCACTATCATGTGAGGCCTGCTGACCCGACTACTTCAATAAGTCGGCCGGCAACTCAGTCAAGTCGCCACCATGCGCGGCTTCACGAAGGCCGCCGCTTTGCTGTCGTCCGCCGTCGCATCGGCTTTCGTCGTTCCTGACACACCGTCATCAGGCGTCGGCGTTGAGGCCTCGAATCCACGCGTCGAGTACCGTATGTTTTCAAGCTTGAATTGTGGGATGCCTGAAGCGAATGCTAATTGAGCGATAGATGCCTCAGAGGCTTTTCTTTCGTTTAACCTAGACAAGCTTCGTATACAAGGCCTTGAAGGTGAAGACCTTGTATGATGCAGCTACACCATCTCGTCACTAGTAGGCGCTGATTGTTAAACCAACAGAACTTGACGTTGACAGTTGGAGAGCTCCAATTATCAGACAAGCCATGTGGCCAGAGCAATCTCCGCTTCTTAGGTCACCATCTGCCGTCTACGTGGGACGGCAATACTGCCAAGGGTGCACAAACTCTCACCCAGACACAGCCGTCCATAACGACCGCCTGGCAAATCCTCTGCCTCTTTGAAGATGGGCCAAAGGAGAGCAGGAATAGCCATTGGGCGGAGGTCACCCAAGTCTTGACTCTCCGTATCTGGCAAGCAGGAAAGGAGCTTGATGTTGGGTTCACAGTCTCCTATACGCAAGTTGGACAGCCTCAGATACTTCGGTTCTATCCCCACTACACCGATTTGAAATTGATTGAGTCCGACGCCGAGTATTGGCGATCTCCATCGACGTCCAAGGGTTCATCCGAAACCCTGGATTCGGAAGCAGCCTCCAGTCAATTCTCCAACAATCGGCAGAGGACATCCCAAGGCCATGTTCAAGCCCTTGGTCAATATATCCTAAAGACCTTCACTGCGGTCAAGACAACAGCATCCAAGGTTTTCCAATCATGTCGTCACCACGTCAAAGCATTCAAGGCCAAGGTCCACGAGGCCATGGCCAATCTGTGTCCCGAAACACGAAAACAAGCTCTCCTAGCTCAATCCGGGACCACCACCACTCAGCCTCTCCCAGCCTCCCCCGACCGCCTCATTCAAGCGCCCACCCCCGCCCAAACTCGTTCGCTTCACCCTACCTCCACTTCCAGTGTCCCCTTCGACACCCTGCACAGCGCTGATGCTGTCCCTACCCCCATCAATTCCTCCACTCCCTCCGCCCACCGCCTCCCCGCCAGCAACAACAGCCCCACCAACCCTCTCCACTTTTTTAAACTCCTCTTCATAGCCCTCACCCTCTTCTCCCTCCTTACCTGGCTCATCATCCACATCCGCGACCCAAGACGCCGCGCCGACCGAGCCGCCCGCCGCGAAGAACGCCATAACAGGACACTCTACCGCCGCGCCGCGTGGGCCCACTGGTGGCAGACCCGCATCTGCGCCCTTCGTCACCGTCACTGCCCGCGCTCGCGCGGCACAGGGACATTTGACACCTGGGACGAGAAACGCGCGCGTGTCTTCGCTCAGGAAGGCGTGCTCGAAGCCGTCTGCCAAGAGGATATCCGGCATCTCCGCGCCGCGACTCGACCCCGTCGAGCTGGGGGAGGTGGTACGAACAGCATAGCTGCCGCAGAAGAAGGTCGAATCACCTTCCCCTACGACAGTGACAGCGAAGTCGGGAGCTCCTCGCCAGCGCGAAGGTTAAGGAGTACCAGCGGCCGAAGCGTCAGTACGCTGCCTGGCTACGAGAGCGAAGGGACGCAGCCGCCGGGGTATGCGGGCGTGGAGGATATGACGCCGGATAGTAGTGTGGTGAGTACGAGTCCGAGGATCAGTCGGGATGGGATGGGGGGGTTGGGGAGTGAGGATGGGTTGTGGGCGAAGGATATTGAGAGGTTGGATTTGGGGCCGGGGGTTGTAAGGAGGGTCTGACTATGTGCTGGGGGCTTGATGATATCTAAGGGTGGATCGATCTCGAGGTACTTGAGGAAAAAACTAAGGAGGATTGGATCAGGGATTTGTATGGTTATGAAAACATACGGGGTTTTGATAGCGAGCGGCGCTGGGTCGGTTTTGGGGTAGGGTCTGGGTGTTCATCTCTTGGGAAATCTGGGAGTTGTATCTCATGAAGGGCGGTGTCTGGGAGAAGGTTGAGGCTTGGTATCTATCTCCTCATTACTTTACATATGACTGAAAACCTAAAGATAAAGATATAGAAAGGTTTTGTCGTAATCGTTGGGTCGGTGACTGTCCCTTCAACTTGTTCTGTGGAATAATGGAGAGAGTTGCTCAAATCGGCTGCAAACTCGAGGGATTCAGATGCTTAGGAGATTGGTCTGGAGCAACGAGACAGATTGGTTGACTATCGACTCTCTATCTCTAGCTGACTTTGGTATCTCATGTGGGTGACAGCACAATGTATTGTCCACAGCCTACATCCGTCAAAGCAGCGAAGCGTAAAAAGCGTCAAACTCCCTTCCACACTGTCACTATAGTTTTGGATCTAGCCCTGTGCCTTCAGCCTCCAGCTTTCAGCTATTCTGCCCAACACAGTGTCTCGACCACACGTGACTCCTCATGCGAAATAGATCACGCCAGTCTTCTCTTTTTTCTACTTCCCCCTTCCATTCCACTACCCGCCAACCCCCTCTTTCGCCCCCTCCGCCCTCTCCTTCATTGCTTCCGCCAACCGACCTTCGACTTCGCCAATAACCATGACCACAAGGCTCCAATTGCTCGCCACGAACCTTTCCCTCTTAGCCCCCTGCAACCCCTTCGCCATCTTCCCTACAAAAGCCTCCACCTCACTCATCAATCTCCCCAGACTATTTCCCACAGGCTCAGACTCCTCCGCCGCCGAGTCCGGAGAGAGTTGCAGTATGGATGACAAGAAGATCGCGAAGCGCTGCGTCAAGGGGTGCGGGGCGGTAGATTGCTGGGACGGGGAAGTGAGCGCGAGGGTTCGGGAGGTGGAGACGGAGGCGGTGGCGCGCCGGATGGAGTCGATGTGGTTGTCCATGGCGAGCTGGAAGCGGGGCCAGAGCAGCATGTTGGTGCCGTTGATGTAGCCCTCCGCGACGGGGGCTTTCTGGCGCTGCAGCTCGAAGGCGAAATGCTGGGTGAGGCGGACGCAGAGGAGGAGGCCGAGGCAGTCGTAGGTGGGGTCGGTGAGGTGCTTGGTGAGGGCTGTGCCGAGGGAGAAGGTGGGGGTGAAGATGGAGGAGAAGGAAGAGGAGATGCGGGAGGAGGTGTGGGAGGGGGAGAAGAAGGTCGCGACGAAGGTGTATTCGGCTGTGGCGTTGGAGAGGAGCGCGAGGTTGAAGTTGTAGAAGGGTGTTTCGAGGTAGGTGGGGGATTTGGATTCGCTGGCTAGGTAGGAGGTTAGGGCTGAGGAGGGGGCGCGGTGGAGGATGTCGATGCGGCGGCCTAGGGAGAGAGGGTCGTGCGCGGGTTGGGAGGTGCGAGAGAGGGTGGAGGAATCGGTGCTGAGCGCGTGGGTTTTTTCGTCGGTGAAGACGGGGAGTTTGAGGAGGGCGTCGCGGTAGCGGGTGAAATGGCTGAGGTAGTACCAGCGCATGGTGTTGATGTAGGCTTGAGCGATTTCATCGGCGAGTTGAGAGTGGTGCCGGGAGAGGAATGTGTAGAGGTCTTTGTATCTGAGGAAATTGTGCTGTTGTATGATCTGAGCATTGATGTTCGGGGAGCGCAGAGCTTTGATCTGAGCAACCAAATAGTCACGAATGCGCTCTATGGCCTTGACATGTTGTTAGGTAAAGAATTGCCCATCCATGAAGTTGCAGAATCACATACTTTGTTCGTCAGATCGAGTAGGAGTGGCTTGATATCGGTGACGGCAAGGATTTTGACAGAACCACTCATCTTCTCGTCAATAACTTTCGACCGTTTCTCCAATTCCTCGAGCGCCTCGATCCAATTCTGGTCAATTGGCCCCTCAGAGATAGTCTTAACTACGGCAGGAGCAATCGAGATCTCTTCAACAGCAGGACCAAGAAGCTTCTCAACGACTCTACGGTTTTCAAGCCTCGTATTCAAAGCAGTCGAGCGCGATTGAAGAGTCTCGATCTCCGCGGAAACAACCCCCAAGTCTTTCTGGAAGCCCGTTAAGGAGACTTCCACTGATCTCAGCACGTCATCGCAAGCCTGTCGCATATCAGTATCCATATCTCTACCAAATTTATATGATACTTTACATACCAGTATTGAGCGATGCAGGTCCTCGAACTTATCTTTCTCCTTCTCATCTACGTAATGTTCAGATTTCGCGCGGGCAATTCGTCGACAGAGTATACTTACTCACATTCCTCTACTGTCTGCGCCGTCGAAGTCCGTCCATCTGGCTGCTCTCGATCTGCTTCAGAGAGGACACCATGCGCGAAGTCTTGGAGACCCAATTCACCGAAGCCAATATCTTGCACTATTGCCGGCGGCCTCTTTGACACGCCCTGCTTTTTTTGCTGACCATCTTGTACGGCTTCTTCATTTATTGATTTCCCAATGACTTTTTCAAGCGCCTTTAAAGGATCGGTGAACTCTTCAGGTGGAGAAACCTGTCTTTTCAGCATAGAGCCGTTAGGTAGTTTTGACGAGTTGACTGAGGTTGTCGAAACACTCGCCCTGGGATTAAGACCTAGCGACGAGTTACGAGGGCCGTAAGATGGCCGAGAGGTAATTCCGGGTCCAAGACCGCCAGGACGTCGTGGGGCGGGAGAGTAGGATCGGTTATGGGGTGGAGGTGGTGGACCTGAGGGCGTTGAATTCCCTGAAAGGCGATCGATCCACATGGTAGCGGACGGATAGGATACTTCGTACGATCAGCGCCGCAATATTCGACTTTCAATAAGCATATTCGGTCTGGCCTAGTTCAAGAAGAGGAGTCTAGTTTTGGCGTCTTCAATAGAGCGTTTAGCGCTGTCATAAAGCTTGCTCAGACTTGGCATTATACTTCAATCCCACCCTCCAACTTTTCTGAAGACCGCTTTGGTCCTCCAATGCCATCAGTGGTACTCGATGGACTATGGGAATGTCTCTGTCCGTCAGTCCCCCGCAACCAGCTAGCCCGTTATCGCCTTGCTAGAACAGCGTGGACTGTCCCGCATACACGACCTTCCATTGAGCGGCGAAGCTATGCGCGTTGCGTCCAAGGACTTCCCAATGCGAGGCGCCAATTCATATCGCTGTATGCGTTCAAGCCGCCTGTCCGATGCCAGGGTTTCTATTCCACCGAACGCAGATATAACAAATTATCCTATGTCAGGCAGGACCCGACCACCCAATACCTCTATGAACAGCTTCGACAAGCTAGCAGAAAGGCGGACCATCAGCAAGTGCAGAGACTCGTGAAAACACTTGTGGAAGGGCATAGGGCAAAACCGAATCAGCGATTGTATCTTGCTCTAGTACTGGCGAATGCGGATCCTGACCATGGGTCGCCAAGAGAGGTCAAAGCATTACTGCAAGAGATGGTGGATCTGGATATAAACCCGGACGCAGCCATCTTGCATGCGGCTCTGAAAGCGCTGTCCATACACCCAAATTACTTATTACGCAGCGACATCCTTGAAGAGCTCCACCAGCGATGGTTTTCCCTGACCACAGACGGCTGGCACGATGTCATAATTGGGCTGCTGCGAGATCGGCAGCTGGAGGTAGCGTTGAGTAATCTGGAGATCCTTCGCAATCAGGGAGTACCTATCGCTTCCTGGCTGAACGATATTATAGCGTACACCCTATGCGACATGGGAGAGCTTGATGAAGCCCTCAAGCTCATGAGACATCGTATCTCTACGGGTGAGCATAAAATATCCGCAATCTTATGGTCGCACTTCCTCGACGCCGCCAGCCGATCTTTTCACCATGACGCCACTCTCTTCGCCTGGCGGCTTCGCGTTGAAACTGGGTACTTAAATCCTTCCTCTGGCATGTGCATCAACGTTCTGAACACAGCTGCCCGTCGCCGCGATCCTCAACTCGCGTCCGAAGTCTTCCGCGTCCTGGACAAACGCAAACATACCTTCCAACTCCATCACTACGAAGCCCTTCTGGAATCCTGGCTTGCATCCGGCGATCTGAAAGCCGCCATCTCTGTCCTTTGCTCTATGGTCTCCTCCGGCGTGCAACCCCCCGAGGCATCTACAAGAGCGATCTACATCCACTTGGCAGCGAAATACGATCGCCCTGCCCAGGCTCTTGAGATTCTCCACTCTCTCCGAGAATCCGACTATCGTATCCCCCACGCCGCCATCAATTGCATCATCGAAGCATACATCCACCATAACGACCTCGCTTCCGCCATCGAGACCTATCAAACCTTACATAGCATCATTCCCTCAGGCCCCAACACCGCAACGTTCAACGCCCTCTTCCGTGGCTGTTCCTACGCGCGCAGGAAGGACCTCGCTATGTTTCTTGCCTCGGAGATGCTGGCTTTGAACGTGCCTCCTAATGCGTTGACATACGATCGTTTGATCTTGGTGTGCCTCAATGAGTCGCTAGATATGCATGAAGGCTTCGAGGACGCTTGGAAGTACTTTGTAGAGATGAAGAGTATGGGATGGTGGCCGAGGGGAGGGACGTTGAAAGCGTTGGGTATCAGGGGGTGTATGTTGGCGGAGAAGAGGGTGGCGGAGCTAGTGGATGTGCAGCGAGGACTTGCGGAGAAGAGGATGGAGTATCTGATGTGGATGTATTGGGGGCAGAACCGGCGGGAGACTCCGGACAGTCCTGCTGAGTCTGGATCCGCACACGAGCATGACGTCGTCGAGGACTATAGACGAGATGGAGATGAGTCCATAGTCAGGTAGATATGGGAGCTTGAATATGAATTTTCTGAACGTGTACACGCATTCCACTGTCCCATGCCAAGGTATATATGCAATGTACAGCTCATGTATAATAGTACAAACCACACGATGCCTATATACACCCCAAACAGCTTCTTCGTCCTCTATCGTCTTCTCAAGTACCAATTGAAAGCCAGCCCATTCGTCTCAACCGGATACGGCGTCGGCACCTCCCCCAACCCCGGCCTCGCAACCGGATGCCGCAGATACACAGCACTACACACCTTGTGATGCACCTCCAAATACCTTGGCACAAACGCAAAGGGACTAATATACTCTCTCGGCCGCCAGGGCGTCGCATACGGCTTTGAAGGATCCACTGGATTATCCCTTGCATTTTCAAGAGCCTGCGTGAGCATCTTCGTGTCCGCATGCGAGATTGCGAGGGCTTTGCCATCGATTGGTGCGGAAGGCGAGTCGTGAGCGTCGGGTTCTATCGGAGTATTGGAAGCCAGAGGTGGAGGGGCGATCTTGAGGTTCTCAGCCATTTCGAGGAGCTGGGCGTCGATGCTGTCGGTTAGGGAGGTGGGGCGGGAGAGGGTGCGTTTGAGAGTTTGTTGGAAGGCGCGGAGGTCTTGTTTCCTCTTTGCGGTGAGGTCGTCTGAGGGCTTGGCGAGGATGGATTTGGCGTGCTTTAGGAGCCGTTGGAGGGTGTCTTCAGGGTCCTTCGGTGTGGGGGCTTCGGTCGGGGTTAAGGGTTTTGCGGCTAGCGAGCCACCGGCATCTGTGTCTGTTTCTTCGTCACTTGAGGTCTTTTGGCGGAGTTTTCGTGTCGCGCGGCGGTCTGCTGCGTCCTTGGGGGCGCCGGTGGCGAGGAGGACACGGTCGGGCTCGACTTGGAACATATCGCCTGGGTTGAGCTGGTAGCCTGGGAAGATCACCTATTGCCAAAACTCAGCACTCGCCACACCTCGGCCACATTATACTGTATACTTTCTTGCCATTCACCTTTACCCAACCATGCACACAGAACTGCCTCGCCTGCCGCGCACTACTCGCAAACAGCGCCCTGAAGACGGCAGTGTCCAATCGTCTCTCGGTAGGTGCATACACCATATTCATGTAAGGCGTCCGTTGGGGCTTGCGCACTTTTTCCCGAGGGCTTACATCCTTGCCCGCGCCTCTCCCAGCAGCTTCGTCCGATCCGTCGGTTTTAGCCAGATAGGTATGGTCCATTGGTACTACGGACTCTATGCGCGGACGGAACATGCGTTGCCATTTCTTCTCTCGTATGGTTTCACCGTGGTATGCTCTGGTAACCGCTTTGGCGGTCCATTTTTGCTGGTAGTAAGTTCTGTTGGAGGTGGAGGGGAGTTCCGCACGAGAGAAGTTGTAGAGGTTGTATTTGTTCCATGACTGACGGAGTTTCTGTATGATCTTAGTCTTTCTCCTTGTGATCAATCGTGAAGACCTTCAAGCAATCCAGATACTGACCAGTCTCTTAAGACCATGAAACCTTTTCCGCATGATTTACATATAAACAAAGAGCTGGAAATCATGGAGCAGGAAAAGCCCAGTCGTCTGAAGCGATGTTCGGCACGACGTCGGCCCGCGTCTGCCCCCCACAAGCTCGAGTCACGGATAGCTCCGATTTGATCACTCACGATCAACATTTCTCTTTCAATTGGCAACATATGGAGACATTCGAAACACCTATGATCTTGACACTACAATTGTATCTTGTGAGTTGCTCTCTCTTTCCCCTACTTCAAACGTTCTACCATTGCATAGCTGATTCACCCCATTGTCGAGCTCAGTGAACACCATAGGAAGCTCCCACCATGGCTGAGTCTGAGACCAAAATCCCGGAGCCTGTGTCCGCCGATCCTTCGAAATCAGCCGACAAGATGGACATCGATGCCCCTCTCAAAGCTGAGGAAAAGCCTGCATTGGTGCAAGAGCCTGCTGCCGAGAAAGATGGCCCAACCACCGAAGTCTCCAACACAGATGATGCACCGAAGCAGAAATCGGTCTCGAAGCGGGTGCAAGAAGCCCGTGAGCACAACAACAAGCGTGGGGATCACCATGGTCACCATGATCGTCGTGGCCGAGGTGGAGGCTTCAAGTACAATAATGTCAGCTCAGATCGCGCCTACAAGAACAACATTAAGTCCGACATGACCTCTCAAGAAGAGAGTAGTGATCCTGTTGCAATCCTTAAACAGGTTGCTATATCTCCCACATGTCTCTGTGCCTGGACCATACTGACAAATTTGCAAGGTCGAATTCTACTTTTCCGATTCTAACCTCCTCGGCGACGAATTCCTCTACAGCAAAGTCGAAGGCCCGAACAACCTCCCCGTCCCGATCAGCGTCATCCACTCCTTTAAGCGCATGCGCCACTTCCAGCCCCTTTCCGCTGTCATCGCGGCTCTGAAAGACAGCACGACACTTGACGTCGTCGACAATGATGCTTGTATCAAGCGCAAATACCCGCTCCCCGAAGAGATCAAGGACAAGCCAATGTACGAGATCCAAAAAACCTACGAGAACAAGTCCATGGCACGTAGCGTCTACGCCAAGGGTTTTGGTGAAGAGGGGCCAGGAACACAATTCGACATCGAAGCTTTCTTCGCTGAGTTCGGACCTACAGGCAGTGTGAGATTACGTCGTACCAATGACAAGACCTTCAAAGGCAGCGTGTTCGTCGAGTTCGATTCGGAAGAGACGGCGAAGAAGTTCTTAGCACTGGACCCGAAGCCGCAGTGGAAAGGCAAGGAGCTGCTGATCAAGAGCAAGAAGCAGTATTGCGACGAAAAACTCGAGGATATCGAAGCCGGTCGCATCAAGGCTCATCCAGGCGAAGGTTACTCCAATCGACGCGGGTCAAATCGTGGCGGTGACGATACTCGTGATTGGAAAACACGTCGCGAGGAAGATCGTGCAAATGGTTATCAAGACCGAAACGGCGATCAAAAGGGCGGTCGTGGGCGCGGAGGGCGTGGCGGGCGTGGCGGGCGAGGCGGGCGTGGTCGTGATGGCGACCGCCGCAACGGGCGTGATGCTCCCAAAGTGGAGAAAGATGAACGGTACATGCCCGTCCGCACTGCCACCTTTCCAGCCTTCGATACTAACACTACAATTAGCAACGTCTCCGTCCCTACCGTCCGCGCTACCACTACCTCTCCATCACGCGTGCCAAACTCCGCAGATTCGACGGCAAAGTCCACTAACCCAGAGGAAGTGAGCGGTGCACCCGCCCCTTCGACCGACCCATCAGGTGGCACCTCTTCGGCCATGGAAGCCGAACCTACTCCTGCGACTTCCGCACCTGCGCCATCGTCAAATTCGAAGAAGCGAGCTCGCGAGGATGACCAGGACGGTGATGCGCCCGCGGCGAAGAAATTGGAACTGTTCTGACATGGAGTTCATGACAATGGAACGGCGACCGCAAAAAGGGAACGGTAATGACAGCGACGGTGCATTAAAATGATGGCTTCCTGATGCATGCCAAAGGTATCAGACTCACTCAAGAAGGGCGGCTGTTTCACATAATGCATGCATGAGGACACGATCGTCCTCCAAACTCTACAATACGTGTAGATAGCTTTGCTCGATAATCGACTGCAATAAAAGGAGGTTCTATCCACAATACATGGCTACAACTAAAAGCTGTGTTTCCTTCTAATATCAGCTCTGACCGTTGCCCATGAATCCCATATTCCTACAATTTATATGTGAGCATGCAACGTACATCCTAACTTCAAAACAAAGCCCTTTTCTCCTTCAATGTCACAGCTAGCCCCCTCTCTCTCCATCCTTCATCTATTCCTCACAAGAGTGAACAGCACACTCACCCAGCATGCTCCACAATCTCCGTCACCAACCTCCCATTCCGGATCACACTCTTCATCTGCTCCGGCAACGGCCTCTCCTCATAATCATCCTCCTCCGTCCTCCCCGGCAGCACCACATTCACGCCCGTGCACAGACTCGTAAAGACCTCCGTCCCCAAACTCTTCCTGCCCAGATATACCGCCGCCCCATCCACCTGATCCAGCATGATCGTCGGCAGCATGCCCAGCACCTGCATCTCGAACTTCGGGCTCTTGATCACGTCGACGGCGGAGACCAGGCTGTCGATGACGAGCGAGAGGCCGGTGCAGTTGTCGATGGAGATGGCGTTGGCTTTGCCGGTGATGCGGATGGTGGTTTTGGTGCAGCGGGAGATGAGGATCGATTGGTTGATGGAGGCGGTCAGCTCGACCATCTCGGCGGGTTTGTCGAAGTTCTCGATGATCCATTTGTTGCCGTCGAGGTCTTTGCGCGCGGGTTTCTTGGTCCGCATGCTCTCGGGTTTGGGCTTCTTGCCCGGGAGCGTCAACTTGATGTTGCCCGATGTGGAGCGAGTGGGGGTGGAGGGGACAGCGGCGCCGGCGCGCAGGGATGGGTTTTTGTGGGTTTGTGACGAGGGGTCGACTTTGCGGAGGTGGGAGGTGACGGCTGAACCTTGGGAGATTTGGTCGAAGACGGCGCCCATGCTGTCGGGGTTGCTTTTGGAGGCGCCGTTTGTGGGCATTGGGGGTGGAGGTGGTGGGTTGTCGAACGAAGGGAGAGGAGGGGGTCGGGGTGGACCGGATGCTGCTGATGGGGAGGATACGGCGGACTTGGAAGTTGTTTGGCTGGAGTTCACTTCTTTCAAGGCCTCTATCGCGTCAATGCCATCTTTGTTCCAGGTTACGCCGGAGGGGTAGTGTTGCTTGACGTATGCTGTGAGAGACTTGAAGATTTGATAGAAGGCTTGGGCCCAATCTACATGGCTTCGATCCCTGTCACGAGTCAGCAGAGCCCCAAAGCTGATACCGTATAGTAAGCCCACTTCTCTTTATATTCTTTGATGACCCGATTTCCGTAGAACTGAGTGCCACCGTAGATTTCCGTAACGAAGTCGGCCGGCTTCGTATCTACCGTGATCCAGCCGAGAACACTGACGCCCTCTGATAGAGCACTTAGATGATTGAAAAGGGGTGACCCTCGGTTCGTTTCCCGAATGTCATTCACGACACCCATGAACAATTGTAGCTCTTTCAGAATTTCCATGTACGACGATGATTGGATGTCTGGCTTCTTGGCCTTAGTTGTGACGATTAAGAACTTGCGCTCTGCAGCAAACGCTCGAAGTAAGGCAGCGGACTGTAGACGAGCATAAGGACGTCAGCCAAAATCCAGCTCCTCTTTCTAACGTACACCGTATGCAATTCATAAGGGCTGACCTGCTCCGCTAACAATCCGCCGATCCCCTCACTCATAGTCACGAAGGTTGTCAGCTCGCCATTGATCATCTTGTCGAAATCGTCGATTGAGGCCGGTAGGGGAGCTGCCGATGGAGCTGGAGAAGTAATACCGCCTTCGGATTGTTTCGCTCCCTTGGGAGTAGGATCTTGATCCGGGGAGGAGACCCCATTGGTAACCGCGGACTGCTCGGTCATATGAGGCACCATGTCCTCCAGGCGAGAGGTTGCGGCCTCGAGCCTGTGTAGAATCGTCAGCGAGATATCAGGCTCGACTGTGACGCCCATTGTTGGATAACGGAATGTAATACTGGGGAAAGCCATTGTGTAGAGATCTGGGAAACAGCGATTCCAAGGAAAGATGCAGCTTACCGCTTGATCAAAGTGGTCAGGTTGTTCATGCTGTTCGCCATATTCACTGTTTGCTACTTGTTTGTCTTCCGATTATCGCACAGTGATGTGCCAGCTGGCTATGAAAACTGGGAACTTCGTCTGCGCTCTTGGTGAGCTTCGAGCACTTCGAGTTTGTGGTTTCTAACTCGCCCAAGACCGAGTTATTGAGAAAAACTCGACAACAATAACCACCCAAGCCCACCAGCGACCTTCAGAGCCTCTTGGCCGCGGATAAACATCGGCAGTCAGCACGCTAGCCGGCATGTGGTCCACAAGCGATGAGGTGCCAACTGCCATGAAAGGCAGCCTACCTCAACACTTGCAGGTTTGCAAGCACTGTAGAAAGGTTCACGAATGTGATAAAGGCAGTTACCCTCTAACATTAATATGTGTCATCCAAGGACTCGGGCATTCTCATATCGGTTTGCCGCCTCGACTATACGGTTCACTAACACATGGTCACCACCTAATACGCTTCAGATCTACCTGATGCTTGTTCCTTGAATCATCTCACAAATGGTCAATGACAGAACTCAAAACTCAACATCCAGGCCAAAGTCAGCCATCATGGACTTTGTCTCTCTTGGCATGTTCATCATTGATGACATCTACTATCCCGTTCCACGAGCACCAGTGACCGATATCATTGGAGGAGCTGGCTCATACGCTGTTCTTGGAGCGCGTATCATGAAAGGCTCTGGTCACGGTATTGGCTGGACCGTCCATACAGGCTCCGACTTTCCTGAGAATGTCCGCAAAGAAATTGAATCGTGGGGTACGGACTGCAATATTGTGGACACCCCTGAGCGCTTGACTACCCGAGGCCTAAATGTCTATGGGCAGAACGAAAAACGAGGTAAGAGGCAATTGATGTGAAGTGCTCTAAAAAACCTAGCCGAAGATGAGTATCTCGATGATCTCACGCCAGTCGTGTTCTTACGGTGGACGTCTGCTTAGAGTACGGAGACTGACACTTTCGTGGATCAGACTTCGAATACGGCGGTTCGAAGATCCGGATCGACCACGATAATTTGACAGAGGCGCAGCTCGGAGCAAAAGTTTTCCATTTCATTTGTAGCCCGTTGAGGTGTATCGATCTGGTCAATGGCATTCACGAAAAACGTCGTCAACTCTTCGCGAAAGCCAATACAGCTCCTTGCGCCGTGGAAGATTCAATCTTTGTCTGGGAACCGGTTCCTGACGTGTGCAAGCCAAGCGAGCTACCCAATTGCAAGGAAGCCTTGAAATATGTGGACGTTATGAGCCCGAACTTCGTGGAATTGGAGTCTTTTTTAGGAACGAAGCTCACGAAAGATGCTGGTCGGACGGATACCGAGGAGCTGAACGGCCAGTGTCTCGAGCTCCTCCAGCCACAATCTGGCTCAAAGGTTAGAGCAATAGTAGTTCGCATGGGCGAATTAGGAGCTCGTGTGATAACGAGGGAGGGGTGGACCAGCATTGATGCTTATCACCGGCCTTCCTCAGCGAATACGGTGGAGGAAGGGAGGCTAACATCGAGAACAAAAATTGTTGATCCGACGGGGGCAGGCAATGCGTTTCTTGGTGGTTTCTGCATCGGGCTCTTGAACGACAGATCAGTCCCTACCTTGCCCTACTTCGAAAAGGCCGCTATGTACGGAAGCGTGGCAGCCAGTTTCGCGGTAGAGCAAGTGGGTACCCCAATCCTGACTCCTAGTCAGCCCGGCGGGACAGAGCGCTGGAATGAAGAAATTGTTCAGGACCGATTAAAGTCCTACAACAGAGCAACCTTGAATCATCCCCTGATTGGCGAACGATGACGAGCCAGCCTTGCTCTTCAAACGAAGGATCAAGGGGATAACGAAAAGGAGCGGGTTTTCCAAACAACGGGGTAGAAGACGGAGGAGCAGCTAGCACATTAAATGAAAAGCTCCCAACCACCCAACCAGTTATTCGTTGCCTACCTGACAACTGCGATGCCTTCCGCTAGAACGCCTGCAATGCATAATCAAAGATTGAAGACTTATTTTGCCCGCTCCTTCTCCTTCTCCTTCTGCGCCCGCTCATGCTCAATGATTTGCTTGCTCCAGCTGTGATCTAAGTGTCAATGGTGCCGCTCTCATGATTTTGAGTGATAGGCAACTCACTACCGACTGGGGAAGAATCTGTCCGGTTCCGGCATCTTGTACCTAACCTCCCTCTCCGCACTGATACTCCATACCATCGCAGTAATGCCGACTATAACAACTGTGAAAACCGCTGTGTTTGCCTTCCAGTTCGCCGGCTGCGCGTACCATCCTCCTGCGGGTGACCAGACATGTTTTGGGTATCTGAAGCGTATCAGCAATGGCAGCAAGGGCAGATCGGATGCCATTGAACACACGGTATCTTTCCTCCACTGCTATGTGAGACTGCAGCACCTTTCTTCTGGACCGTATTGATTGAATGATCGGCCTCTGGTATTTTGTCGCTTTGGACCATCGTCGCGGTATGGTCAATTGCTCTAAACTTCCATTTTCGTTGTCAAGACTTCGAAGTGAGGTTCAAGGCACGGATTGCAGTAGTGTCTTGGCGCTTGGCAGCCGCAGATCCCTGCAGAGCACGACACGACTTTTTCCAGAAAGCCGGCCATTGATTGACATCGTGTGCCTCAATTGATCCATGCTTTCGCCCCATGATATTAGGGGGGAATTGCTGTGTGATCCTTCTCCTCATCTATGAAGCCGCTCCGCCTGCTAAGATGGAGCGGCACATTGCTCTCTCCTCGAACAAGACCATGTTCGATAGCACAATGCTACCTCCGACGAGAACTCCCCTACCCCCTACGATACCAATCCACCACCTCCTCAGCACTCCAAGAACCACCTCCAGCCGATAACCTCACAGATCCCCTCGACCCACTACCTTCAAATACCACACCCGACCCACCGCAGAGACAGCCCAAAGTCTCCGAAGCCAAACTCCTCCGCTACCCGTCCCCACCCCCCTCCCAAGCCCTCCGCTCCGCCAAACTCGCCGCCTTACACGCCCGACTCTCCCTCTCTCCCCGCCTCCCCCTCGAAACCTTCGCGCGCTGCCTCATCGACTCAACCGCCGACCCTGATCCCGCTTTCAATAACACTTCTCTCTCCCTCCTTGGCTCCTCGCTCATGGGCTACTACACCTCCGAAGCAATCCTCTGCCGCTACCCGCGTCTGCCCACCGAAGTCGTTTTCGCTGCAATGTGGGCATACTCCGGCCCCAAGACCCTATCGACGATCTGCCGCGAATGGGGCGTGGAGTTCGCGGCGGAGCCCGGCGGAGAAGTCGACGCTGGGTTGTTGCAGTGTAGGCGGGTGGAGACAATGGAAGATGGGACGGCGCCAGCGATACAGGAGGTGGGGAATGTCAGGCCGAACGCGGGGAAGGGGTGGCGCGTAGGAATGAGTAGCCGGACTGTGTATGACAACCGATTCGGAGATGAGATCACCACGGGCCAGCTGGAAGGCGAGCCGGAAGCGGATGGAGAGGAGTGGCCGCCGAAGAAGCGTATCGCGCTGGAGGATGCGTGCTCAAAGTTCATACATGCGCTGCTGGCGTCCGTGTATCTGCACCTGGGGCGCAAAGCGGCGAAGTTATTCTTCAACGAGCATATCCTCTCCCGCCACCTGGACGTAAGCCGGCTATTCGAATTCAAAGCGCCGACGCGGGATCTCGCCAAGCTGTGCGCCCGAGAAGGCTTCACAGATCCTGTCGCAAGAATCCTATCCGAGACTGGGCGACTGAGCAGAACGCCGGTCTTCGTGGTCGGGGTGTTTGCAGGCAAGGAGAAGCTGGGCGAAGGGCAAGGAGCAAGTCTGAACGAGGCGCGGACGGGGGCTGCGGTTCATGCGCTTAAGGGGTGGTATCTCTATAGCCCGGTGGAGGTTAGGGTGCCGAGCGATGTGGAGGGCGTGGGTGCCAAGTGGCAGCCTGTGCTGATCGATGGGGGGGAGGTCGTTGTGTGAGAGTACTGTCTGAGTCCGGCCTGTTGGCGGGTTTGGGTGGGGTTTATATATTTGCATGGAAATGGGGGTGGCCTCATTGGGCGGCGTTTGTGTACATTATATTGTACCTAGCCACAGATACAATTCGCTTCTCCCGCCTTCTACTATTGGGAGATGACATTTTGGATCTAGGTATGGACTACTGAGGTATGTGTGCATGCTTCCTGCTAGAACCGTAAGGGACGCCTGGCAATGCTCGCTGATGCCCGGAAGGTAACCCCTGACCCATCGCACTGAAGAGGTTTTAGCCTCCAATTCAATCGTGCTCGTCCTTGACCGCCTTCGCCTTATCAACCTCCGCAACGCTAACATCCTTCATACCCGCGGCTATCCCTGCCACCTTGCTCATTCCCACCTCCCCAAACCTCTTCTCCTTTGCCAATCGCGGTTCCGAGGTTGTAGCCTTCGGTCCACCAGCATACCAATCTCCCATATGCATATGGGGGATATGATCCTCTCCACTCGGCCCATGAGTCTTCACACTCATCCTCCCGTCCTCACCACCCTTGACGGACTCGCCATTCCCACTCTTGATACTACTAGCCTTACTCACATTCGCACTAACCGGCGACTCCATCCTCAGGCCCAGATCCTTCCCCAACCCCCGCTTCTCCTCATTCGCACCCTTCCAATCAGCAGCTCTCGTCTCTGGCACCGGCTGCCCTTCCCTCGGCTCCCCAACCACCCTACCCTTACCATCGCCAACTGCTCTCCAAACGACTGCTAGCCGGTCAAGCGCTCGAGTGCCTTTTCTAGCACTGCCTTTGATGCCGTCCATAGCATCCCACTCGATCTCGAAGACGCCGTCGCCGTGGTTTTCGGGGTCTTGGGATTCGAAGAAGGCGTTGAACCAGACGTGCGCGACGGCGGTGACCATGGTCCAGCCGTAGGTGGCTTTGTTGCGGCGTTCGAAGTCGATGTTGATGTCGGAGGTGGGGAGGATGAGGGGGGTGGAGGGGCGGAAGAGAACGGCTGGGGCGCCGGTGAGGTGCTCTGAAGAGGTGCTTCTGATGATGGGCTGGGTATGAGCATGCTTCATACCGGGGAGGTGCGGTGCTGAGGCTGAGTTTGGAGTTTTCTTTTCATTTGGTGTGGGATCGGGGTCCGGAAGGGAGGGTTCGCTGGGGCTGCTACCGTCGACGAGGTGTCTTTCGTGTTTGTTGAAGATATGAAATGTTCTTATGGTACGGCCTTCTTTTATATATCCTTCTACGGCTACCTTTACGCCGTCTCTGAGGCCCCAAACGTGGAGGTCTAGGATTTCGATCTGGCGCTCGACGTAGAGCTTCTGGTTTTTCGCCCACTGATCGACATAGCTTACCCATCGCAATTGGCTTGGTATGCTGACACCAGCGCCGAACCCAGAACGCATGCGCCGGGCTGTGAATGTTGATAAAGCATCCTCGACCGTCCAGCCTTCTTCGCTGATCAGGTAGCTGCAAGCCACGGTGCCGCTTCGTCCTTTACCGGCTTTACAGTGCACGACAACGACTCGGTCTTTAGGCGCATCTATGCCTTTCAGCCAATCGCGCATGCTAGCCATGATGTTGGGTATGAGGGCAAAAGGTGGAGGGTGATGGTCCGGCCATGGGTAGTGCCGTATTCGATGGTAGACCTCTGAATCGGGGTAGCCCGTGCCCTCGGCACGAAACTCCCATATTGCCCAGTTGGCGCCGTGCTTGTAGTCGAGGAATTTGACGAGGGAGTCCGTAGGGTTGCGGTAGGCTCGTTGTGGGTAGGTTGAGGAAGGACCGGAGGTTGCGATGACTGGGATTTGCAAAGGTCATACGTTCGGTTATGATCTTTGGAACAGGTATGTATGCGCGTACTGTGGTCTGTGACGTAGCAAAGGTCAAGTCCAGCTTCAGGGTGCCGAGAACGCGGACCTGCTACAATCTGACGGAGTAAGGAAGCCTGAGCCAGATATCAGACCAGGCACAACAGCTGAATCATATCGTGGAATACTGACCATGAAACTGTGAGACTTCCTGAAAGGGAAAGAGAGAAGAAGCTCCCAAGGATTATGTTATCTGAAGATGGCATCCATAGCATGGCCAATTGTTTCCCCGAGAACGAAATATCCAATCCGACGGCGCTCCAAACATGAATGACTAAAGCTATATCAAGTTGCGAGACTTGAAGACGGGGATGTTCTGGTCCGTCACGTTGCTCAGCTGTCGTGGAAGCAACCAATCATATGAAGTTGAACAGGCCTTTGATGCACCTTGATACTCGTACGTCATTGGCCTGGCCTCGTCGCGCTAGATTAAGCGCTGTTACCGCGTTAGCATGTGATTTCTGGACTGCTCTCCGTCGACATTGTGACTACCTTACACTACTGTGTAGTCTCTTCTCTCAGTTACCTCGTTCGAGATCATCGAGCATGCACGCTTCCTTTCGACTTGATTACAAGAGGGACATACGTACAGTCGCGACGTGGTATCTAGTGCGCCGGAACGATGTGGTGGACTCGATTCTTGGCATTCATGAAAGAACGCAAAGACGGAAAGTTGATGGACTGAATCATTCCTCTCACTCAACCTAAAAGCAGGGTTCGGAGAAGGTCCCGAAAATACGTGTCACGAGTAACCCCTGAGAAGTGTACCGCGCCACCACATAGGATAGGTCGTTTCTGTGAGAGTCTCATATTGTAGGTGGAATACTCTTTCTTGGATATGATCTCTTTATAGAGAGGCCAGAGACGGTATCAGAGATCCAATCATGACGTGAACAAAGCGGCTTTGTTGTCCTCTTAATTATGCTGACCACGTGTGCATTGCGATACCTGAGAGCTTCCAATGCGTCACTATATTGTTTGTGTGGATAAGAATATCGCTGCTCTGATGTGCCTGACCTTGTTGGTATATTATGTCTTACATCTGCAATGTTCAGAGGGCATACCAATTGCGGTAAAGTGGCGGAATCTGTTGGAATATAGGGCATAATTGGAAGAAATATGTGTACTAACTAGCAGGTCCCATGGTCGAGCGGTTCAACCGAGCAGAAACCCCACTTTCCGGCGCATTTCGGAGTCTGGTCAAAGAAAGGCCGGGGGTTCGATTCCGGCAGACATCGATCGATTTCAATAGGGTCCCCACTTTCCGGCGCATTTCGGAGTCTGGTCAAAGAAAGGCCGGGGGCCCATTCCGGCAGACATCGACTTCAGAAAAACCTCCCACCCAGGGAGTCGCGGTTAGAAAAGACTTCGAGTCGTTTCTATAGCCTCGAACCCCAGAGCCATCGGGCTCTGGGCTTCGGGGGGAATCTTTGCTGTTTTGAAATCCTGGATAGGGCTGAGGGTGTGGAATTTTCAATGCACATGGGAAGAAACATAGTAACTATGGGTGGGTCGCGATTCGAATCAAGAGCTCTTACAAGAATGTTGTGTTACTGTTTTCGAATTCAAGAAGTCTGACACTCCAGCAACTAATGAGGAGACTCTGTATCGCTGGGTCGAACACAAGACAGTATATCCTTTCGTCGTTCGCAGATATAAGAGATTCTAGAGTCAACATATTACAGGTTCGAGCACACAAAAGCTGCGTTTCTTTACAACCAAAAAGTCTCCAATATCTTCTTTTCCCAGATTATGCATTTGTTGTCCTACTCTGCATGGCTTATCAAATCCATCAAGATCTCACTCCTCTCTCTCGGACCCTTGCAGCATCTACGCTTCTTCTCTTAGCAGATTTTTCGGCTGTCAAGTCTAGGGTCTTTGGACTTGACCTCGTGAAAGCGAGAAAAGTTGTGGCAGTTTCGACGGTACAACTTCGACGTCGAGTCAACCTAACACAAAAGTGTCTCCACAGCAAGCAGCTGAACAATTTATCTTATTATCTAACACCAATATGGTCGGAAATCAATGGTCTTGTTCCTTCTAGCCAACGCTTTACACACAAGGCAATCAAAACAACCTCGACCCCTTGACTGGAGCCTGGAGCCTCTCTAAAACGAAGGGTACCTATCCTTCAGAACCCGATAGAGCCACCCATGGGCTGGCCTAGCAAAGGACGAAGCGCAAATCCGATAGCTCTTATATTATGTCCAATCATAACAACACATCGACCGGGCTCGGAGATCGTATGTGAGTCTGGTCATTGCCAAGCTCATTATCTCTTCTCTACACTTTCGAAGTGCTCGGTAGCTCCGATGGCCAAGGACGTTGAGGACATGTTGGAGTCGTTGGCATCTGGTAAGTCAAGGCTCAATACTCAGACCCTTGATCTCGCAATCCGTTCTCCAAGGTGAGCCCCTGAGTAGTGCATCATGCCATCTCATGATATAGACGATATATACTGTAATGCTAGACTACCTTACAGACCTAGAGCTAAGCAATGTTTTCTAGATGGCTCAAGGCTACGAAAATGCCATGGCCAGGCAAGGTAGTCGCTTCTGTGTCCTGCCGAGCAGCGGCATAGTGCTCTGCAGTATCTGAAACACCAACGACGGGATGATAAATGGATTGATCGTCCAACGACTAGATTCACGATAGATGTCGAATGATGGCAATCACACCGTTTGACGACTTAGAGGAGATAGAGGGCTCGGATTTGATGCGCTTGCCAAGCTCATGCGCAACGGGTTCGCGCCGGTATGTAGTATCGATCGTCCTTCGGCAGCAGTTGCGAGTAGCGTTCAGTGGCATACAGGGACTCAGTCGAGTATCTTCATTCGCTGAGCGGGCTTTTTCGTGAACCTCGTTGCCGTTGTTATCTTTGGCTGCTTCCCACGTTTGCGTTTCGCTGAGTCCTTCAGGTAAAGCTTGTACTCATCCTGCAAGTTCCACCGCTTCCAGTAGCGCAGACCGTCTGGGTCATAGTCATCTTCCAGGGGCCATTTCCTTCGAGTCCCAGTGCCTCGTTTGCAAGGAGGCTGTCCCTCGTTGGCTGCATACTCTTCAACTTCTTTCTCGGTAGGTAACCTCATCAGGCCCCATTGCTCTCTTAGCCACCAATTGCCTCGCTGACGGCTCCTTCTAGCATCCAGCTCGGTTCCTTTTTCGCGTATGGTCTTGATGATAATGTCGATGCCGTCTACCCCTTGGATATCCACATTACGCTCCTCTGCAAGGCATAGTACGACCCAGGCCCAACCGTTCTCGTTCGAGGGACATATCTCCTCCCTGTCAACCACGTCGCCGAATTTTAAGAAGAGAGCCAATGTAAGGCTAAGATTGCGCATAATCGGTGTATTTTGCGTCGTAAACAATTCTTGCGAGATCAAAACGTTGACTACTGTGAGTAGCATGGTGCCAATTAAGGCAACCATCTGCGCTCGCTCTTCCCCGTCCGTAATTTTGGAAATATCAAATGAGCTATCATTGGTGAACCAGGCTACGTGCTCGACCAAGGGCCATAGCCGGAACGGACGCGGAACGACATTAATCGTCTCGAATTCACAGTCGCGAATTGGGTCCTCCAATATCGCCATTGCTTTTCTCACTGCATTGGGAGTAGTAAGTGGCTCGTCGCGAAAGTCAACGGAGACCTTTGCCATGCTACTTCGGGCGCCGTGAGCCCGATCAAAGCCATCTACGGTCAGTACGAATGGATGGTCCGGGTGATCAATGGCACGAGCCTTGCAAATGCAGCCATCCTTCTTGTGGAGATAGGCATCTTGCAAAGACACTTTCCGCATTTCACCAACGGTCATACTTCTCTGCCAGTAGAAAGTGTTCGGTTGGAATATGCACATCGAATTATACTCCGCTGTACCCGGCACAGGAGGTTGATTGCTGGGGAGCTGACAACAGCAGATCCAATGGGGATCCGCGTGGATCCATTTCTCCTGGTAATCGGACACCCAGGCAGTCCACTCGTTTTCAGTGAATATGCTCTGTCTGAGCCTCTCCATCTCCTTTCTGGTTGCGAGTGACTGAAACGTTGTGACTTTCTATGCGAGATTCTTGATCAGAGTAAGAAGGGTCGGTCCTCAGTACGCGTCAATGGCACGCTAGTCAGTCGCGCAGTCACGTGTCATCAGACGTCGCTGCAAGGAATGTCTCTTACTTTATGAGACCTTTATTCGATGGATGAAGGCTCTTTTTGACAGCCCACGATGAAGAACGCTCCCCAGTCCAAGCTGATACCAACACCCCTCGCCATGAGCTCAGCACCCTCGGAGCCTACGCCGTCCCCATTGCCTATCCGCTCCTCATCCCCCTCCAAACAGCGTTCAGAGACCACAAACCGCCCGCATCCCCATCCCAATTTTCCCACCCCTAAACTCCGCATCCAGATCAACGATCTCACACACCCTGGCGCTGCCCTGTTTCTGAGCCACTGCGAGATCTCTACCGCCCTCTCCGATGCCGTACAAACAGTCCTCTCAACCCTCTACCACCCCACAAAGACGAATTCGCATATCCCCCCCACCCGCTCTGTGACGTTAGTGCTTGAAGAGATGGGTGGTGTGGCTTACACCAAGGGCATAGAGCTGGATGATGACCACAAGGAGATACACTTCTCGCTGAATTACATTCACCAACGGGCGGAGGCTGTCAAAGCAGAGAGCGAGATTGACGGCGTGCTAGTCCATGAAATGGTTCATTGCTGGCAGCACAATGCGAAAGGGACCTGTCCTGGGGGCCTCATCGAGGGCATCGCGGATTTTGTGAGGCTGAAGGCAATGTTGAGTCCAACACATTGGAAAAGACCGGCGAAAAGGGGTGGTAAGTGGGATAATGGATATCAGGTTACGGCGTACTTCTTGGAGTGGTTGGAGGAGAAGGAGCTAGAGGGGGCTGTAAGGAGGATCAATGCGGAGTTGAGAGATGAGAAGTATAAAGTGGAGGGGTTTTGGAAGAAGCTTTTTGGCAAGGGGGTGGGAGAGTTGTGGGAGGAGTATCAGGGGGCGCTGCCAGATGAAGATGATGGCGATCAGAAGGAAAAAGAAGCAGACGCCGTTGATCAAAAGGCCTAGCGGCTCCTCGAACTTGATATGTAAAGGTAGGCTGTATCTTAGATCTCATATACCGCTCAAAGAACTGCTTTCGGCTTTATGAACATTGGTTCACAGCAGCTCCTGCCTATATATGCACTGTTTCCGCAGAATTGCCAGCTCTTAAGGACGGCAGCGAAGGCCATTGAGAAAGGAAGCTTGATCTGCTCTTTGACCCGAGCCGATTAATCCTAAGCTCGCAAGGACACTCACTGGCTCTTAAGGGAGACTAGTATGTGTTCCCCTAGAGAATTGAACCCAGCCGGGTTCCCAGCCACTAACATACCGCAGATCCTCCATCCATCTACTCGATCCCATCCAGCCACCCGCTGACCGTCACGCTCTTCGTCTCCTCCGTCCCAAACTTCACATTCTGGTTGACCCCACTATCATCATCATCATCATGCTCATCATCGTCCCAATCCACCCCAGTCCCCTCATACCGCTCATACCGCTCAACCCACGGAGCACCACCATACACAATCCTTCGCATAGCCATCGTCTCTATCGCCCCCTCCTCCATCCCCTCAAGCTCGTCCTCGGTTTCCTCCTTCATCGTCCTCGCAGCATGTCGCTCGATCTGGTCCATTCGCTTATGCATCTTGCCCCACACCTGACGCTGACTCAATGTCTTGATCTCATTCCACAGCACCTGTGTCGCGACTCTCACTTGGCTGACCCCGAACCGTCCTCGCGAGACGATAATGGCCCAGTGAGCGGAATTGTGGTTGTCGTAGTCTTGACTCATCGGGTGAGCACAGGCGGCGAGGATGTTGTTCGAGCAAGCCAAAATGGCGATGACGAAGAGCTCCGTCGGTGGAGGAGGGGTTTCGTTGGCGGGTCGGAAGTAGGTGGGAAGGTAAAAGCCTTGTGAGGAGGGGATTGGGTCGCCTGATGCCGAGTTCAGAAAAAAAATTCTAAATCGAGCATCGAGGTGAGAGAAAAGAGCCAGGTCATCATACCTTCAGGCAAGCAATCATCCTGCTCATGCACCGTCCCATGCACCGGCCTCGAATCCATCCATCGACCAATCCAAGCCCCCTTTTCAGGCAAAGCCTCCATCAGATTGACACTCAACGCAAAAAGCTCAAGCGGAAGCCTCGTATCACTGCAGCCCTTCAGCAGCCCATAAATCATCTCAAAATCCGGCTGGTTGCAAGATATCGACTGTGGGATCTTCTCGAGGATGAGTTTGATAGCTGCATCGAGGAACCATGGATCATCGGAGGTGATCAGGTCGGCTGTGTTGTCAGTAATGTTGGACCTGGAGTCTTCGGGTACGGGGGTGGACGGCCATTTGGTCTGCGGACTCCAGCTCTCGGTGGAGTCGAAGCTGCGAAGATTCGGGACCGTGAGGGGAGCGGGCATGAGGGCAAGGTTGGAGCGTGGGGCCAGGGGGGCGGGCACCCAGTCTCGTACCATTTGATGCACTTGATCTGGTGGGAGTGCTGGTGGCATGGTGGCGGTGTTGTTGCGAAGGGGCGACAACAGACAGTGAGGATCGCCAATGTAGGCGATGAGATGTCGAGGAGAGATTCATGTTAAAATTCAGGGCTGTTTGATGACAATGTGTGGGAGCTAATCAATCATGGCTAGAGCGCCGTTTATAGTATTGTTGGATCTCGCGTTGTGAAGCTTCACTGACAAACCATAAGCGAGATTCTTTGGGTGAGTCGGTAGGTCGTGAAGTCGTAAAACCGTTGATCTGCTTAGACAAGGGAAGATGTGAGCCGAAGCAGTATCTGCCGGAAGGGAACCCTTAACCCACCTTGACAACAACACTATGTGATTCATGTCCCTGTCCCACAAAGAACAGCTTCTGAGTTCATTATAACTGCAAGCCTACGGCTAAGAATGACTGTAAATTAGTAACAGAGCACTATGATTAAACCTAGCCAGATTGCTTGTTTCAATCCAGTGTAATATGCTGAAATTGTCGACCACTTAGGGTATGAGCATTGCTCTGTGGACTTAGCAGGTATAGCCTCTGGACTCTCGATCAACCCGAGTCTGAGCTTGCAAAAGGCTCTTCACATCCGCCATGGAACTGTCTTTGACTATCTCAAGAACTGGGGACTTCCAAGGTTGAGTACCAAGTCAGATACGTAGGTATGGAGAGGACTGGATTATGGTATATTTGATACACTGCCCCGGGGCATCTCTCTTAGAAACCATTTAATTATGCTATGTGGGTATCTCAAACATTATAACAAATCAGTCTCCAGGCTCAAAGAGAAAGGGACCACTTAGCAAGCCTTGACTCAGACAAAGTGATCGCCTGACTCTCTCAGTTGGTGTTTCCACCTTCGAATCCGGCTCTTTTCTTCTTCATCAAGCCTTTTGGTTTTCTTCCTCTCATATACTGCCCTGATGGTTTGTCTCGTCCGCTCCTTGCCTTCCCCAAAATTAGCCCTAGCCAAGCTGACGACCTTCTCGATTTCTTCAGGGCTGTAGATGAAATTCCAAGTACTCATGAAGTCAGAAGTGTTCGGATCTACGCCTTCAACCTTCGGATTTGGAAGAAACGGAAAATATATGACCGCAATGCCGGCATCAGGAGCCCGAAGCCGCCAACCAGCATTTGGGTCGACGCGTTTGCTCTGAGGGGGTTCATCTTCGCTTTCGCGCTCCATTGTTGTACCTATCCAGACATTGCAGTAGCCAAGGTCATCGTCTCTTAGATGCTTAGCGTTGGCTTGTTTCCGGCGTTCTTCCCGTATGTCTGCTATTTTTTCAGCTGCTTGCTGCACGCTTGCACTTTCTACACGATCAAGATCCGCTTTCAGTGGGTCTGCAGCGACATCTTCCTTCGGCCACCCTGCTCCTATAGGCCAGCCTCTGATGCCACGTTGCTTAGCATACCCGTCAACGACTGATAGCCAATTTTCGGATTCGATGTTTGCAGACGCATCGAAAGCGATCAGAACATCAATGTTGCGGCCATCTCGAAGTAGGGGGTAAATTGGCAGATTGTTTGACATACCTATGTTCATGGTCAGCATCTGTTATTACAACCAATTGAGAAATACAATACCCGCGTCCATAAGCTGTAAACGTTCTGAGCTGAAGATGCTCTTGGGAGTTGTGGAACACAATTGTGCCTCATCAAGCCCAATCGCATAATTAGGGATCGTAGCGGGAACAATCGGATGGACTTTGACCAGGTCATCGCTTCGCTCATCAATCAGACCGTCGACACCAGCGAAGCCGGTGAGACCCTGAACGATTGGCCGAATCTCTATGATCGGTAAGAACACAACTTGGTGAGGTATGGTATGGACGAGCCTGACCTTTGTAGTAGTGTGCAAGAGTGGCGCAGAACGCAGAGCCCCAGATACCCATTAGAAGAGGAATGCGAATCTCGGGCTGCCCAAAACCATTATCGCGAATTTCACTCATGCCTCTTTCGAACTTTCTGCCAACCGAAAAAGCTGGAATACCAGCATCCAATTCTTCACACCATAACTCGTATGGAGTGAACTCAAACCATTGAAACCAAGCCTCCTTTCTCGCTTTCTCCTTCAGAGATGCAGAATCGTCCAATTTGTCCACCTCTTCTTTCGGCAACGGTATGGGTATTTCATGCCGTACGGCAGTGTAGATGGGAAGTGGATGCTCACCTTTTCTTAGATAGGCTCTCTGGTTCGAGATCTTGAGGTCGAGCGGATTGACGCCAAGCTCTCCACGTGGTACAAGTAGTCGAGCTGCCAGTAGCAGTCCATACGCATCAACAACTCCAAAATCCGCCGCAGGATCGCCTTTCAGCTTCTCCACGCAGCCAGATAGCAAAAATTTGTTGGTCGGCGCTTTCGTAAACAAATCCAGTGCGGTAGGGGGATATGCGATGTGAACGTTGATACGGTTCTTCAGATGATCGAGTATCCTGTTATGCCTTTGACCGCCGATACTGGAGAAATACAGCGTCTGTAGCCAGCAACTCCCACTGACACCAGCAGTGTACGTTACACAGTCAAAGAGGCCAGCCTGTTGCGCGCTAAGGTACGACGATGCACCGGCGACCAGCGCTCGGAGGCCTCCTCCAGACCCGCACATGGCTATGGTAGGGACATCATCCGGATCAATATCGCCCTCAGGTATCCCCAGGTACTTGGCCAGAGCTGTCGTCGTATGTCGCTTTCTCCGGGCCCTGAAATCAAGCTCTTCTTTGCACAGACTCTTCCCAAATCTCACTCTGGCTTCGTATGCGATCTCGGGGTTGACATCGGTATCTTGAGCCTCCTGCCAGATTTCATCTGCCAGTGACCCTGGGGCCATCGTCAATTCGGTCTGCAACTTGTTGACCTGCCCCGGGAGATCCTGTACCCAGTCTGGGAGCATTAGATCTGACATGCGATCTGCAAACGACGACCATTGTATGGATGATATCGATTCGCGCGCGGCCGCAAAATTGGTAGCGAAAGATTCCCAGGCTGTAAAGTCATCGTCCGTGGCAGGCGGTGTTTCGCTTGTAGAGCTACCGACATGGTCACTTAGGGCGCCTGAGCCCTTTGTGCTTAGGCTCTTGGAGACATGATCGCTATTGTGGGGAGCTAGGTCCGACTTCTCTTCCGTGACCACTGAACCTGCTGGCCATGTCTGGCTGTCATTGAACAGTGGTGACTTTCTGATATTGAAGCTATATACGAGCGAGCCACCTGCTAGAGACAATAAAAGAGCAGACGGGCGGCGTGACGAAGCATACGACTTCAAAATCCGATGCATTCCTTGACATCGAAGAGTTGGACGTTGAAGACATTACGCGTGGCGGAAGGTTTGACGCCGGGAGCGCGTACCTTTTAGCGCTTTCACAACGGTTGTCGCCCCTTGGCCTTATTTTTAGATTCCCGACCCCAACTTCTGGCAAGATGCTTTTGATCAACTTTCGCATTTCTTGATTTATCACTATTAAAATCTTACGTTTGATAGAATGATCTTTGCGCTTTTAACAGCATATCTTTGATAGAGTTTAAGTCAACATTAAAAAAGTTATTTGATTGCAAAGTTTTTGTGTTTCGAATAGACTGGCCGCGCTGACCCGGAAATGTCACGTGCAAATGCCAAGACTCGGGTCAAAAAAAATTTGAAATCGAATTGCTCAAAGTAGTTTAGTCGATTACTATAAGTAGTTTAGCGCGAAGCGCGCTAAACTAATTTGAGCGATTCGATTTCAAAAAATCGTCGCGACCCGGTCTTGGCGCCGGGTCGGGTTAGAGGGGTGGTATCATAACCCGGCCCGACGGTCAGTCTAGTTTCGAAGCGTGTCTCAAAAACAAAGATCGACTTGAATTTCTTATATGTCAACGAACTTTGCAATTTCTATAGCTCTAGCAATTTGTAATCAAAACTTATAAGCAAAGCAATTTAAGAAAGCGCGTAGTGTCTAGAGTAATAATTGATTAATTTCATATGTTTTAATAGCGAAATGCGAAAGTTGACCAAAACTATCTTGCCAGAAGTTGGGGTCGGGGATCTAAAAATAAGGCCAAGGGGCGACAACCGTTGTGAAAGCGCTAATTGCATAACATGACGTTAGCCTTGGTTGCGACTACTTTAAAGTCTATCCAGTATCCTGTCCGTACTTTAGTCTTTAATAACTCGTCCCGATTCAGTACGGTGTGTTCATGTACGTGGTTGATTTGGGCTTTGCTCATCATTCCAGTCGCAGATACTCCGTCTGACTTACCTCATTCACAACCGCGAGCATCATTACCAGTGACATTAAAGTGACCAAGATCTGCTGGTCGAGGCTTGCTCGGCTCAAGGTGCTACTGCTCGTTCATCAAAGAATGAATTTCCTACGCTTGGCCGCTTGACACCCAACTAAACACACAAATCGCGCATCTTGTCACTCCTGCTGGTTCTTCGCTCCTGCTTTTGCTGTCTACTTCTTTACTGTCAGAACCCACCTATAGCTCCTTTCCCCAACTTTATCTTGGAAGCAGAAGAATCGTGCTTCTTGGTGGAGAAGACTGCCAGATCTAGCATTTCGACGATAAGCACAGGTTATCGGTGGCCACGGCGCGATGGTGCAGGCACGCAGTGCAGCCTTTGCGGAGGAGAGCGCCGAGGTGGAGGTCCTTTTTGCGGAGGCCGCTAAGTTCAGCAATATCTCTAAAAGAATCAAAGCGTCTCTCGGCAGGCTCGAAAGTGGAGCGCAGATAGTCAAAGATGCCATGGGCCCGGTCTACAGTAACACGCAAGACCTGCAGACAATGAACGGCAGTATGATCTGGGTCCCTCGTCCTGCCCGTGGGTGGAAGCTGACATATGCTCGGATAGATATCGACAAGATACTCGCGGCTATAGACAAATTGCTTGTTCAAACGGAGGACAAAGGCCGAGAAGAAAGGATCATTCGCTCGGGGTTACAGTCTCTCGATGCCGTTCCAACTGGCTATCTCACTGACTTTTGTCCTTTGTAGACCCACTAAAGTTGGTCTACACGAATATTTAGCGTGTTTGAAGCGAATTGACCAGGCCTTATCGCAACTGACGATCACCAATCTTCGCGTCAACCAACAGTCTATAGGTGATTATAACGAATTAATAAGCGAAGGCAGTAGCCAGTTGCAAACCGTTTTTCGATCGTTGCTGTCCGAGGATCTCCAGCCAGTAGAGCCACTGCATTACATTACAAAGCGTGAGGTTTCTCTCTATATAAGCGGCTTGAGCTCATTGTCGGGGCAGAATTGCCATTCCCAACAATACTACAGGAGAAGGTCTCGCAGCTTGGCTCTATTGATGCATTCATATCCGCTCCGTCAGTACGCGATGATCAGTATAATCAAGGGAAGTCACCTTCGGTTCGCATCTACTCCGAAGCCCGAGGGCAATATCTAAGCAACAGCCTTGCAAACTTGTCTTCAGCAACCATAACTACTTCGAAGCGGAAAACCCCAGATGAAATCTACCGTCAAGGCACAAGCGGTATAGGAACCTATGCCCGCGGTATTGAGGGTATGTTCCTATCCGAATTCGGTAACATCTCGGCGATCTTCCCGCGCGAAGATTGGGGCATTGCCTTCGAATCGACCTGTCACAAATCACTGGCCGAATTTGCAAAGACGCTTCGAGAGCTCAACATGCATATCAAGACGAACTTGACAACAGACTGTTTCCTGTCTTACGAGATCATTGAGATCGTCACCAACCTTTCGTTCCGGCTCGATTCACAGACAGGCGAGCTCAAATTGCCCTTCGCCGATGCATTGAAGCCTATCAGAGAGACTGCTAAGTCTTCGCTAACCGAAATCATTGAGGATGTAAGGCGCCGCGTCCATGCGTTGCAGTCTTTACCGATCGATGGATCCTCGTTACCCTTCACGTCAGAGGTGATGACACGCTTGCAAACGATGACTTCATATCCTCAATCCCTTGCGTTCATTATGGCGTCGTTAGGAGATGGCAATTGGAACCCAGGCTCGACTGGTAACACATCCTCTTCGATGTCTGTTCCTCAAACGAAGAATTTCGATGTTGGAGCCGACGGCAACCAATTGCTCGCTCACTACGTCCTCGACACAATGGAGACTCTCCTGACAAGCCTCGAAGCCAAAGCACGAGCACTGGTTAGAAGTAAATCCATGCTTGGTGTCTTCATGGCGAATAATGTCGCCCTCATCGATCGCATGATCCGCTCCTCTGACCTCTCCGATCTTCTCGCTACGGGCGGTGCGCCCGCGAAGATCGATTCTTGGCGCAAGAAAGGCACATCAGCCTACCTCGACTCATGGCGGGAACCATGCTCTGCCTTGATGGACGTTCAGTACACGAACCGCGGAGCGCGACCACCTTCGGGCAGCGCTGGCATCATCGACTCGGCGGCCGTGATTAAAGGGCTAAGCAGCAAAGATAAAGATACTATCAAGGAGAAATTCAAGAGCTTCAATGCTAGCTTTGAGGATCTCTGTCAAAAGCACAAGACTATGTCTATGGAGCGTGAGGTTCGGAGTCAGCTTGCAAGGGAAGTACAAGCCATGGTTGAGCCGCTTTATGCAAGGTTTTGGGATCGCTATCACGAGATTGATAAGGGGAAGGGGAAATATGTCAAGTACGATAAAGGGAGTTTGGCAGCGAATTTGGCGACTTTGGTATAGTCGTGGTAGTGGTTGGATGAGCATCAGTACTGGGATTCGGTACATTCTATGACTTCTCATGGGGTAAGCCTTGGTATAAGAATGATACCCAGGTATGTTGATTTTTGAGCTCACTTTGCCTACTCGCGTGTCATGGAACTGCTGAAGTAGATTGCATTCAGGAAGGCAATGCATGCACCTACAACTTCGTAAATATTTTTAGAAAAAGGCTTCAACAACATTTATTTTATAGCCTTGTCTTGGTTGTGTCATTCACTGTGTTTACAAGGAGATTCCTCATGGTTGCTTTACATGCCATATCAACTATACTATATACAAACAGCACCTCGATGTATCATCATTCCCTAGTGTCACTCGGTTTCTATCTCTTGTTCCTCACGAAGGGCCGAAAAGTCCAGGACAACCAATTTGGTAGGATATCTAAAGGTGCTTGCTTAAGGCACCGGATCACCAACCACAAGACAAGATACCAGACACGTGCTTCAAAGAAACGATCAATGGAGCAAAGACTCCATTTGGCGATAAATTATAAAAACCTTGGAGTGCTCACTGATCGTACTGTCAATGCAAGAACTTAGGATCCTTTGCAGCACTAGGAGAAATGGATAGCTTGCCAATAGCGAGACGTGTCGATCGCGTGAACGACCTGGAGGAGGACCGCATCAGGGCTGCTCAAACAAGCCGCCTCAGCTTCATGCATCAGCGATTGAAAAATGACCTAACTACAGGCGACGCTGCAAGTCATAACGCCGCCAGCTCGCCACCTCCACCGGCGCAGAACGTCCCAGCAGCTACTGCAAAGCCTCAAGTGCGTTTCCAGACCGACGCAACTTCGAGGCAGCACTTAGAACAGATGCTACAGGAAGCGATGTCGACCCCTATGGGCATTGGATCATTCGGGCACCAGACAGTAGCGGAACAACAAGCCACTCATTCCGGCGAAAACTCTGAAGAGAGAAACCATTCTGAATCCTCACCACCACTCATCTACCGTCCTCAAAGCGTTGGCTATGGAAGTAAAGACAAACTTGCGAGGGATGGCAAAACTGACGTGAAGGAGAATGACAGCGAGGGGGAGGACGGTTTGTGTAGAAGACTTCTGAGCTGTGTAACAGGAGGAAGGAAGGAGAACAAGAGATAGTCTGAAACATAGACCAAAAAATCATGGGAATGGACTAGGAGCGTGTTCTTGAAACATCAAGACAAAGGGGAGCCTGGGAACATCGAGCACCCGTCTAAGAAAACAATTGTCATAAGGCAAGACTTATCTGTGCTTCATCGCTAAAGTCCACGCCGGTGCAAACCACATCACAACATCTGAATCAGCCGGCAAACTCGCCATGACTCACTAGTTCTCTTGCAACGTCTGTTATCGCCAACTCATACTATTACGTGGGAAGCGTCCCTGTCCCTCTTCTGACATCGTATGTGATCACTCCCCAGTACCCTACCGTGATCCCGCAGTCAGCTCACGATCACCCAGAAAGCAAACCGAACGCCCTAACTCAGCAACAATGACCAGCCAGTCCTCCTCTACCAAGACTAGGCGCGAATGTCGACCTCTCCTCCGCCAGGCCCTCAACACCGCGACGCTACGGCACCATCATAGCCTCCAGCAGGCAAACGACAAAGCTCCGGGACTGCTCGACCAAGCCAAACATTCGGTGGCAGAGCGAGCAAGTCCTTCGGTACCAGCTGCGCTCTCAGGGCGGATGCCAGGCCACGGTTTTAAAGTCCGGGAGAATAATAGGGAGGAAGTGATCGGACTCGGAATGCTGGGGTTTTTGAGCGATGCGACAGTTACTACGCCATCGGATCCGACGTTCGGTGCTGTTGGATCGAGAAGGGGGTTGGTTGGTATTCGGCAGGGGAGTAGTGCCACGGCAGGTGGGGTGCAGCAAGCTTGCTCGGAGGAACATGTTGGTTCAGATATAGGATCGAGGACGAGTGGGGGAGAGTCCCGAGGAATAAGTGAGGGGACGAGGATAGAAGAAGTCCGTCTTGCAGTGAGATTGGTGGAGGATTCTGCAAGACAATTAGGAATGTTGAAACAGAGCCGTCTCAACAGGAGGATGGCTCTTCGATAGGACCGGGTGGAGATAATGAAAGACGCTGGAAGATAGATCAGCGAAGACGAAGGAATGGTTTCTCTCGTGAACAAGTAGCTGACGGCGCAAAGAGCAGCGCTTGAGTATTGTATCCATGAACACTCGCCTGCTGTTCGTCGTCATCCACGATCCTTCTGGGCTAGAGTTCCTTGGATCTTGTTGAAGCATTTATCAATCAGCGCTCAAGAACATGTATGCTCTACTTTCTCCAAGCCCTCGACAGAGCAGAAATGGGTTTCGCATGCGCTGACAGGGTGTTCGTCTCAGGGGCATGAGCTACCAACCAGAGGTTCTTGCTTGACACAACCCAAGAACATATTAATAAGGTTAAGATGGACTGCTTGACGGGCGATGACCCAAACTTAAAGGGGCATAACGTTAGAGAAATTACTATAGACATGTTTGAATACCTGGGAAAAGCAATGAGAAAAGGTCTACCAGCTGGCCAAGCAAATCAGTACTCATTGGTGCCAGCCTATGTATGGCATAGAAAGTAGAAGAAATGGGCAAGGAAACGCCCGCTCAACATCAAGCGGACCGCTCCCACATTTTCAATCCCACCGAGTACCCACCACATCTATGCTTCGCTATCAAAGTCCACGATGCCTCCAGCACACATCCCCATGCCTGCATCAGCAGGTAAATCTACCACGACCTCTCGCCCGTCATCATCTGTCAATGCCAGCACATCTTATATCGTTGCGAGCGAGCCATACACGTTTGCTGCATGTATATAAAAGGCTTCTCCACGCCGCTCTATTCGGTACAGTAAAATCAGCTTACCTGAAACTAGAAAAACTAGAATCTGTCGGAGTCTGATCATAATGCCCGCACATAAGAAAGGCAAGGCCCGGGCTGAAAGACGCGAAAGAGCTGCAGCTAGGGAGAGCGACGCTGTTCAACAACCAGAGGCCAGCACCGCGGCTCAGCAGCTGGGTCCTAGCAACGCGATTCAGCAACCTGGGTCCAGCATCGCGGCTCAGCAGCCGGGTCCTAGCGTTTTGCTCCAGCAACCGGAGCCCAGCAATGCGGTCCAGAGAGGTGTCACCGGCGTCCAGCCAGAGGGAGAGGAAAACACCGAACAGCTAACCAACGTCGAATAAACTGGGCCGGATAAGCCACTACTCCCCACATTTCCTGAAGAGCAGCTGCAAGAAGCAGAAAGGGGGCTTACTCAACAGGCGAATGCTCCAGCACCAGACGATCGGGAGAGCGAGACCGTACCCAACAATGCAACAAGTACTGGCGGTGATTCCGCAGGACAATCAGCAACGTCAGAGCAAAGCCAGCACGGAAATGTCAATCCGATGAACGCTGAGCGGGAAGTCAGAAAGAAGCGTAGAGGTCGTTACTAGTAAGGAGTAATCGGAGGCTAGAATTACATGGCCTCTTCAAGCCCTTTCTTAGTCTTTTAGGCACAGGATTCGCGGATTCTATCTTTAGACATGCAAATACTTTCCGTCTAGGTCAAAACGCCGGCAGCCTATTCATGTGAGGCTGACTCGATGCCAGCACTGAGTCTGAAAACTGATGAGCAAGATGAAACTCGTCTAGGCCGGAGGTTTCTTACGATAGAGTACCTTACTAGATGTTTCCAATTGCGATTGCTTTAGCAACGCCTGGCCACGTGGAAGCGTTGCCTTTCCTTTTTCACGGATTTGTATGTAGGAGATATCTCTGGGCCATCTTCGATGGGTCTTCAATGGTAATGTGGTGTATCCTTGACCGGGACGATATCTACATTTGAAACGTTTGGAAATCTTTCTCCCATTCTGGATGAATAGGTAAACTTAAAGACGCACAATACCTATTCAGTGTGATCTGTCGCTGTCAGCACATGTCGTCGTAGTAGAGGCACGGCACAACAATTGCATGAATTTACATAGAAAGAGCGCCTGATTGCCTTTCCCCTTCTACAGACCGTGTAATCTGACTTGCATCCTTCAGAAAAATCAGAAGCCTCATAACCATGGCTAGGGGATCGAGTTGCAGAGAGCATAAGCTCTCAGGAGGCATTTGCTAGTGTATCAGTCTTCAAAGCGACCGTGGAGAGCGTAAAGTTGAAAAGGGGTACGGATTCTTTCCCAACCTGCCAGAGCCTTCAGGATGTGAACACCACTCAAAACCAGGTGCCACTGAACAGATGAAACTGACTCCTACCAGCGGTTCGCAGTAAAGGCCTCGGCGAGAGGACAGCGACGCAATTTAGGAGATTAGGTTCGAGGAAGAAGATAATAAAAAGCTCCATAAATCCAAAGTTGCGGAAGCATAAATCACGTGTATGAAGCCCCTTTTTCACAAGGACATAACCCACAACACAACAGATCTGACAATAACAGCAATCATGGCCCAGCGGCTTGATGTTCAAAACCAACCAGAAGCTCCATGTTCGAGACTCGCTGCTGACATTCAGTTCGGTAGTTTCCATCGAACACACTTGGATACACACCTGGATACCCGGCGATCGTTTCGCGGGGCTCTTACACCTGAATACAACACATCCGGCGACCGTTTCGCGGGGCTTTCACACCTGGAGACCCGCGACCTTCTGACGACCGTCTCGCGGGGCTCTCATACCTGGACACCCGCGGCCTTCTGACGACCGTCTCGCGGGGCTCTCACACCTGGACACCGACGGCCTTCTCGCGGGCCTCTCACACACCTGTAAGTATCTCCCCACCCATGTCTCTGAGAGCTTCTGGTTGGTTCCTATCTTTTTTTCTTTCTACCCTTTGCTTTTTCATCGTCTCGGCCATTTCTTGTAGACACTAGCCTCTTTTCTTCTCCATTGTTTCGCTCTTTATTAGAATCGGATACCAGATGATACTTCTCAGACATTAACAACTTAATACCTCGTCAACGTCCCGTGACGGTCGCAGCAGCTTCGCACAAGACCCGTTATCAGCTGGCATCCCTCCATTCTTAATGTTTGCATCTGCGCTGCTGCCAGTATGGGGTTTGCTCGAATACGTATAAAGACATCCCATACCCCTATCTGCTCCAAAACAACTTCGCGATCTCAAGATCTCAATCCAGGCACTAACTCCAATGCCCACCACAATGAGTGATCTGCACCTCTACCAGAAGGCGCGCCGCCAGCGAGAACGTGATGCGAACAAGATGTTTAGAGTGATGAATCCCCCTACAGACGACACGCCAGAGCAAGCAACTCAGGCCGAAGAAACGTCAGACATAAGGGCAGGGGGCAATGCGCAGCAAGCTTCGCTACCAGAGTGCACCGACGAGGGAATAGGTCAAGGACCGACAGAAACGAACACGGAAGAGATGAAGATCGAGTAAGATACAGACGCACGTACCCATGCTGAAGCAGCTGCCGGCGATCCTGCCAGACAATCGGAACCGTCGAAGAAGAGTCAGTCCGGAAATTGTAACTCTCGCGATAAGACGCGGGATGAATGAGGATTATGATCGCGGAGATGAGACGGTAGCTTGATACGAGAGAGAGATGTTTGCAAAGGTTGGTCGAGTCGTCCTAGATCTCTATTGTCTTGCTAGTCCTCGCGTCAGCTTTAGTCGATAAAGTCGTGCTTAAAACCTGCTAGAAAATTTGGGGGTGGTACAGGATTTCTCTTGGGACTTTTTGCTTTTAAACCAACGCTATGCATGCAAATCGTAGATGCTCTTGACCCATCACTTCCGTGCACTCGAAAATGCTTCGACCAATGCTTCGCCTTCCTCCGGCGTGACCCAGTTCTCCAGCAAATGCTGCGCACACTCAACAACATCGTCCTCGATGCCCTGCTCATAGAAGATGCCATCGCTGAAATTCAGACGCGTAAGGACTATGAGATACTTGTGCGCTCCTCCTGGAGTCGTCGCAAGCCTTTCCTGTATGTTGATTAGATGAGGATAGGTAGTCGTAATATGATAGAGAAGCCGCATGGATTGATTGATGAGCTCAATCCTGTAAATGTAAGCCTTAGCCATTTTGTTCTTGATCAAACCCGTCATACCTGTGTTCGTGCCCATGTTGATAATCGTACAAAAACCCAATCTCATCATTCATGAAACGTATCAATCGAACGAAAACATTGACGCATTTCGCCAAGGCTTCTCCGCCGTGGTTGGTCTCGCACATCTTTTCCATCAGACTCAGGGCTTCGAGGCGCAGCTGGGCAATCTCGGTCACATCGTACGGCTCTTGGCCTTCTAGGACCCGAGGTTTCTCGGTAAATAAACTTGACATGATTTGGAGCAGCCCCTGTTCGGAGTTCTCCTGATCGCCGTCGGCAGCGGACCGGATCATTGCAAGGGTGTTCTCAAGGACACTCGCGCGTAATAGGTCCAAAGCGATAAGTATCTCGTCGATGGGCTGATCGACCTTGAGGGCCATTGCGATGAAGTCAACCCGCATACAGCGCCAGAAGCGTTCAAGATCCTCCTTCTGCCAAAAGCAATCGTAAGCCATGAGATGCAGGATTTCGAGGCAATCTTTCGTCTTGATCTCAGCTGTAATCTTCGAAGGCGGCTTTCTACGTATCCGAGGGATGAGGTTGAGGTCAGCGGTGCGTTGGACCAGCACAGTCAGCTCATCAGTAAAATGAGGCGCTGTGCCCGGCGGACTGATAATCAAGATGAACCGAACGAGATCCATTAAGAGAACAACTGGGCGATACTGCCTTAATGTTAGTAGAAAGATCAACAAACATTGTTGGAGGCTCACCATGGCTGCATCTAGACATTGTGACCACGATGAGATGGCGGTTAGGCCGATTATCACTGCAAGGTTGTCGACCTTTGCACCCGTGTTCAGAGGTGAGAGCGCGTCTAGTAGGATGCTAGAGAGACTTTTCTCGGGCTTCGAAGGTAAGGCGAAATCCGACAAGGCTTCAAAAGAACGTTTCTCATCCGGATTCATCTTATGATCGAATACCTTCTGAGTAATCTGTAGTACCTTCGTCAAAACATTACACTCTGCCAGTCATGGAATTCAATTTACCTCGAATCTTCCATCGTGCAGAAATGGACGTTGCGGAATCGCTGTTGGTGGTCCGCCCTCTCGTTGCGCTTGAGATGTTTCCTCAGAGGATTGATTCATAGACTTCTCCCTGGCTTGACCTACATCAGGAACGTTGTTGGTCTGACTCAACTGCAAAGGCTTGACCGGACTGGTCTCTGTGGGCTTTCGCTTGCGCTTTGCCCCAGCTCTTGGTGTAGCCGGTTTGGACCGTAAGACGAGCTTTGATGGGGATGGCGCCTGGATTTCATCCTCGTCGAAGCCATCGCCAAACGGCAGATCTTTGTTCTTCTTTGGCGTAGTCACAGCATTTTCCTTGCCCCCTGCCTTACTGATCGCAGCCGCCCTAGAAACTTTCTGAAGCCCCTTTCGTTGCTCAGCCTCCCGAGCAAGATCGTTTTCGACGAAGGCTTTATCCGTAGTAACCTTCTGTAGCTCTGCCTTGTATTTTACAATCTCGCCATTGTACTTCGCCTGTTCGTCTGCTCGCAATTTGCGTTCCGCGGCGAGTCTTTTCTCCTCTTCCTGCTTCTCCTTCGAGCGGTTGGCTCGGACTATAGAGATCTCGCCGGTCTTCGACGCGGCCTCGCTCTTTGCCACATCGACTTCTCTCTTTAGTAGTTCATTTGTACGAAGGAGCTATGAAAGGCATTAGTATTGTAAAATCAAGAAAACTTGTGGTGTTTTCACCTTGTCAATCTTCGCCTGAAGGCTCTCGTCTTCTGCAGATTGCTCGACAGCGTTGACCGGTATGTGACCTTGCTTAGGTGCTACGAACAATCCTCCCTGCCCTCGACCGCCAGTCTGCCCAAATGCCTGAACTTGTGTACCTGAGTGCCCAACAACGGCCCTGTGAGCTTTCTGGAGCCCTGCACCTGACGATGGACCACTGTATCCTTGTTGCATCCAAGGTTCCCCGTAGGCGCTTTCGTCGGCCACCTTAAGGGAATCATTGTCCCCCAGAAGGATGCTCTGTTGTTCCGTGGCATCAAAGATCTCTCCATCCAGCATTTCATCGTCGAAGTCTCCGTAATCGGAGGACGGCTGATGACTGTAATTGTTGCCATTGGCCCCGATTGTCGGTTGCTCAGGTGTTCCTAGACGGCCGTTTGCGACAATATTAAGGCCCGAGTATGGCCTTTGGCCCTGCCCATGCACCTGCGGCTGCTGCGTTGACCTGATTGCATCCTGTTGGAGCTCTTGAAATGCATGGACGGGCAAAGTGTCGAGATCGTCATCGGAATAGCCGTCGTCTTCTTCGGTTTCTTCCATTACCTTCCATGTAAGCCTTCATGGAGTAGATCCGCACTGCCAGTGTTGAGAAATTCGTAGATCATCAAGCCCTTGACCGATGACTGTGCTCGGGAAATTCTACCGGCAGAAGCCACCGCAATTTTGACATAAGGCCGGCATCGTTGGCAGCAAGTGATAATACCTCGAAGTAGCCTTGGACGTGGGGACTTTTGGATGGCTTTCTAGAAGTTCAGTAGAAGTGTTGAAAGTGCACAGAGTGTTGCCAATCACATATCCTTGTCGATCACTAGAAGCGGTGGCATGCATGCCAAGACTTCGATATGACGCTTCTTGGTAGCCTGTCAAGCTGAATACTTTATTCATCCAAATCCCCTCAATGTAATGAGATCGCGCATTTTCAAGTCTCAACCTGGCTTGGGGTACGGCTAAGTCTATGTCAAGCTTAGAGTCCTGTACCCCAAAAGACTTGCTCAAGGCCTAGCGCATCCTCTGGGAGAGCAACGGCCATCAATATCTGTTTGCCGACCGGATACCACAGTCCATCCATACCTTGCTAGGGGAAAGACTTGGCTGGACACCAAGAAGTACCACCCACTGCACTCACGAACAGTCTGGATAGCCGGGTGGGAGGGTCAGGATGGCGAGCAAAAGGCGGAACGTGAAGTTTCCGCACAGAGGAAGCAATGACCTCAACGGACGAAGGCCAAGTCTCGCGGAGCTGAGCGATGCAATGTCAGATCCAGGCAGTCCTCTAAGACAGAATATGGATGGCTACGCCGATAGCATCACGGAAGAGGTAAGCGCCAGCTACTCTACCAGATATACCTACTAGGCAACCTCCCGCGGGAAGACAATGGCTGATTCCCTGGTGTCTAGGAAGATACCCCTCCAACATCAGACTACGACAAGAAGAAAGAAGCCTTCATAACTCGGACGATATGGACACTCGTCATGATAGGAGGCTTCTTTGTTGCTATGTTTTCAGGCCATATATACGTAATTGGCATCGTTACGGCCCTTCAGATCATTTCCTTCAAGGAGGTCATCGCCATTGCGCATGTACCGAGTCGAGCAAAGAATCTTCCCTTCACCAGATCTCTCAATTGGTATTTCCTCGGAACCACGATGTACTTTCTCTACGGAGAAAGCGTAATTTACTACTTCAAACATATCGTGTTAGTCGATAGGGTTCTGTTACCGTTTGCGACGCATCATCGGTTCATAAGCTTCATGTTGTATGTTATAGGTAAGCCTTCTATCTAGCCTCAGGCCAACCTAGGCATCGAAGTCACAGTGTACTGACATTCACCGTATCAGGCTTCGTCTTTTTCGTAACCTCCTTGCAAAAGGGCCATTACCGCTTTCAATTCACTCAATTCGCATGGACGCACATGGCCCTCTACCTAATTGTCGTCCAAGCGCACTTCATCATGAACAACATCTTCGAAGGCATGATCTGGCTTTTCCTGCCTGCCTCTTTAGTCATTACGAACGACATCTTCGCCTATATATGCGGCATCACCTTCGGCCGCACCCAACTGATCAAGCTCTCGCCCAAGAAGACCGTAGAAGGCTTCGTCGGAGCGTGGATACTAACCATCATCTTCGGCTTCGGCATGACCAACATCCTGATGCGGTACAAGTACTTCATCTGCCCAGTCAATGTACGCCCTCTCATCTTCCCTCCAGTCTCCCCAAAACCCCCCCATGAAACCCCATCTCCTCTCCAACACCTCCACCTTCTAACACCCCTCAGGACCTCGGCGCCACCATCTTCACCGGCCTCTCCTGCACCCCCAACCCCGTCTTCATCCCCCACCCTTACCACCTCCTCTCCCTCCTCTCCCCCCTCCACCCCTCCCCCCTCTACATCGCCCCCATGCAATTCCACATCCTCGTCTTCGCGTCCTTCGCCTCTCTCATCGCCCCCTTCGGCGGCTTCTTCGCCTCCGGCCTCAAGCGCACCTTCAAGATCAAAGACTTCGGCGAGTCCATCCCCGGCCACGGCGGCATCACGGACCGCATGGACTGCCAGTTCATCATGGGCTTTTTCGCGTTCATGTACTATCAGAGTTTTATCGCCGTGTATAGGCAGAGTGTGGGCGGGGTCATTGAGATGGCGATACAGGGCCTGACGGTGGAGGAGCAGGTCGAGGTGGTGAGGGGGTTGAGCAAGTATTTGGTGAATCAGGGGATGGTGGGGGAGGGGGTGTTGGGGTGTTTGGGGGAGAGGATGGGGTTGAGGAGGTAGGTAGGGGCGTTGGGGGATTTATGAGGATGGAATCGATATATGAGTTCAAGATGATCTTGAAATCATATATCCTCTGGATTCGGAGTACGGAGCGACGATGTCTAGAGATGAAGTTTTTCATGTCAATACCCCTTTCTCTACGTAGATGTTTTATGAAAGCTATATCATCAAACTTCTCCAGCTATGTACGTATCCGTAGCGTATCAAGACATTACCGTCGAAGCTGAATACTACAACGCCGTTCGTAAGTACAATCAACCACTTTCGGAAGCCCAAATGCACAAGCTCATATAGCCTTCTCCATCCCCCCACCACTATCCTGCCAGCCGTCCGGAATTTCCTTCACTCAGCCTATGACATATCAGGACTCGTCGGGTGTGCTTGGTGGATGTTTCTGATGCAGCATGCTGGGGATTGCGTCTCTCGAGGGTTGGTGGTGAAGAGTCTGGTTGAGAAGGTTTGGTAATGGGGAGCGTGTCGGTAAGGGTTTGGAGGGTTGGGGTGATAGGTTGGGGGTCTGTATGTTCTTCAGGGCTTATGTATTGGGGATTCAAGAGAAGCGAGACGATTGAGGGAGTGGGAGTTGGAGAAGTATGGAGAAAGAAAAACACTGAAAGAATTCTGAGACGCAAATGATGAGAAGGTGACAACGAAGGGAGAGAGTCAATCTGCGGGAATAAGGTATTGCTGTATTGGTAAAGGGAATTGTGGCAGAGAAGGAAAGAAGTAAAGAAGAAGATAGGATTAGCGGAATATGGCTGTTGCAAGTGATCGCTTTCGTTAATATGATGTTGAGTAAATGCGTCAATAGTCGTAGCTTCCAATCGTTACCTCCCTTTCTTCAGCCCAAAGCAAACACCTTGCTCAATGCTAGATGGCCAGTGCCATGTTCGAACCCCCCGGACCTCCCATATCGCACCGTCTCGTAAATCACATCAGTTCCCAACAGCCTGCGGATTCCAGAACACACTTCCCGGATCCACCATCTTCTTGATCTCAAGCAGCTTACTATAAGTCGCCGAGTCATAGTATTCCGCGTGCGCCTGGCTTGGCGTCAAACTCGGATCTACATAATTAAGATAGCCGCCAAAGACCGTGTTCGGCATTTTGCTCGTCGTGGCATTGCTCAAGCCATTGATGAAATCAGTGGTAGTGCTTGGGAAGGGCGAGCCCGTGTTACCCGTGAAGCCGTAGTGCTGGGCGACCCAGAGGGCTGAGCGGTCGCTGTAGGCGGAGCTCGAGGGGGACGGGACGTTGATTTGGGAGTCGGGGCCGCCGTAGAGGTTTATGATACTGAACCAGGAGTTGCCCGAGTTGACGCCGGAGGAGATGATGTATTGGAAGTAGCTGTTGATAGCGTCGGTAGTTAGAGGCGAAGAAGAGGGCACGACGACGCTCTTGGCAAAGAAGTCGTCGTGGGCGTTGTAGCCGGTGAGAGGCTCTTGAAGGGTCGTAGTGCCGCTGAGGAGGACCAGAGACTTGATCCAGTCGACAGATTGGACGGAGGAAGTGGATGGGGTGGGAAGGCCCCGCAGGAGCTCGGGCTTGATGGCGTTGTTAAATGTGGCTAGGGAGCCGAAGTAGGTCCCAGAAATGCTAAAGCCAATGCCGTCCATATACATACCCATTCCGAGTTTACGGTCGACGAGGGAGGCGTTTTGCGCAAAGTTCTGGAGATGCGTAAATGTGGAAGTGAGGGTGGCCACGGATTGGAACATGTTGGGAAGGGAGAATGACCAGTTCACCACGGAAGTTGGGGCCGCCTGGGTCTTGAAATAGAAAGTGGTGACGATACCGAAAGAGTCGGCGGCGCCGCGGAGGGCGTAGTAGATTGATGGATAGGCCGTGCTGGTGGCATGGACGAAGCTGCCATTGGCGAGGACGACGTCAAGGCCGACGATTGCATCCAAGAGCAGACCCCAGGCACGCGATGAGTAGCCAAAGCCCCCGTGAGTCGCATGTCCGCCCACACCAACGCCTTGTTCGTTGTTAGTTTATTCACTGGGTAATCTTATCAGATATGGGATTTAATTTACCGGGGCAGGTGCCGTGCGGTAGTGCTCGTTGACCTTGGTTATACAGCGCCAGAGCCATATTACCCAGCCTCACGCCTCCGCCGACTTGAGCAACGCCGGTAGCAGCATCGACGGTGACATTGTTGAAATTCTCAAGCTCGATGACCATGCTGCCACTCTGGCCGCCTGAGCTGTACGACGCATATGAATGACCTCCGCTCTTGGCCTGGACCTTGACATAACTCTTGCTAGCGCAGAGGACGCTGTCGGACACATGCTTGGTCGTTGTCGGCAGAACGATGACTGCGGGAGTGTATGCCAAACGCAAGTTGTAGGGTTTGGCAAGTGAAGAGAAGTCCGAGGAGGATGAGAACCTCACTGGCACATTCTTCGCAGCCAAACAGTCTGCTAGGGTCGACGAGGGCATTGGCGTGGGAGCTGTCGAGGGTTTGGCAGTAGTAGAGCTTGTGCAACTTCCATACTGTGACTGGCAACCACTATCGCAGTAGGCCGTCGTAGCACCACACCAGCCATTGACACTGCAGCATTTGCCAAAGGTTGAGCCTAGGCATGTGTAGCCTTTGCTTCCTCCGCAAGAAGCATCTGGAGTCACTGTTCTCTTTTGAAAGCTGGCATGAACACCGCTTTCTGACAGGGGAATGGCCAGACAGGCGCTGGCGAGGGTCAATAGGACTACCCCGGAGAGGTGCATTTTGTCGATGGTGGACGAAGTAACACTGCCCGTAGCTGGGGGGGACCCGTACTTATATTCATGGCGAGTGACCTTTCTATCTCCCGTGTCATCAATTGGTGAAGTCGTATTCCATCCATCCAAGACCCGCAGTAAGCACCAGTAGGGACTAGTGAGCCGTTAGGCTCCACCAAAATAACTGTGGTCCAGCCTTGGCGCTTCGGCAGGAACCGAGTACGGAGAAGAAACCACTCAATGTTGATGTATGATCCCACTCAGCCATCATGTGAGGGTAACCTCTTCCTACGTTACGACCCCTTGGCCTTACATGAAGATTACGACTAGACCATGCAACATCGCCAGTTGCGAACAACATCCATGTGCTACACTAATCGATCAGATGATGGCTCAAATACGACGACTTCCATAACGTTCCTCGACGCCGTCCGTCGGCAACCTGAGTCTGCTGTTCAGCCCAATCATAGGCCATCTAAAGTCTCGTCACTCGCTCGCTTTGGACGTCAATGAATGTACATGTACATCGAGACAGCTTCCGTCAATAACGACGATTCACCGAAATCCTTCTTCTTTACTTTGCTCTCCATTTTCGCGGCATCCTGCGATCCTGTGTTTACGAATCTGCCTGCTCACAAAATTCCTAATCTCCATATTATCTATCATATCTGTAAATGATTCTCGTCACTTGTGCCCGCGGTAAACAAGCTGGCTTTCTCTTACTCTTTCTCATAAAGTAGGGGGAGAACCTCCGGCTCGCGGATCACAGCCAAGCCTCTCGCGAGATGTTGGAAATAGGCTATCCAAAGGCAGACGTTGTACAAGCTGACCGAGCTGAGTCTAAAGTAAGGACCGCCAAAAGCTACTCAATGGGGTCACTGCCGTCTACCACATTGGCCCATCGTTCCGCCCGCACGAGACAGAGATTGGCTACAACATGGGTGATGCTGCAAAGGCAGAGCCGAATTTCCAACACTTTGTCTTTAGCAGTGTGCTCAATACCCAGCTTCGTAAATTGATGCACCATGACTGCTCAATGGGCTGTACGCTGTAGCGGCGCTGCTCCTCTGTTATCATCAAAATATACTCGTAATATCTTATTCTGAAGAATGCTTTTGGTTCTGCGCTCTCGGGCCCCGGAATCTTTTGGGATACTCTGTAGGAATAATTAATTGTGCGTAACTGGTTTTCTGTCTAGCTATAGATTAGCAGTGGCCGTTGAGGACATGTTGGTCCCAACATCTGTTGCTTTGACAGTTGATTAATGCTGATCTAAGGGTTTCTCACTAGCTTGTGAAACAGGTCACAGCGGTCGTCTTAGACAGAGATCCCTCAAGACAAGGCTGACGGACAAGTGTAGGAAGAATAGTTGATGGAGTCTGAACTGAACTACACTATTCTAAACCCAAGCTATTTCACGGACCAGTTTTCTCTCCAGTAGATACTCGATTCTGGCGTCGCTACAATACCTTGGACCGCCGATACCAAGTTCTCCGACACCTCTCCTTACGAGCTAGGCGATCTCGGATCGGTAATTTTGGACGAGCGAGAAAGGCAACATCTCGCCCAATACCAGATCATCAGCACAACGCTGCAGAGCCATAGCGAGCAGTATGAGAGGGCTAAAAAGATCTTAAGGAAAAAGGTTAGACCGGAGGTTATATCCTTCGAGAGGAATATGGGCGAGAAGGTCGGAGAACTATTTGGCATGGGCTCGCATCCATACACGAAAGACGGTAGTGAAAGACTAGTACTCTACTACAGCTACCATGGCCTTCTAGGCAGTCCCAAGGTGATGAGCTGGATTCTGGGAAGGGAACCTATGAGCTTCGAAGGATGGCTCGAAGGCAAGGTGGCCGCATCGAAGGGCGAGAAGTATGAATTAGTGGAAGTAAAGCATCGAGATCCTAGATTGGCAAGCATGATACATTCGCGTAGACTGGATAGAAAGCTTTGATATCACACCTGTCATGACTTCTATTTCTCCGAGAGGCCGCGGAACCGCCCCGAACGCAAGCTTGAACTAGCTGCACCTAATATGGCTAGCGGCGACGGATCTTTCTTAAAGCAACATTCCCGTCGAGCTCTGAATACTTCATTTTCCGTTTGACCGTGCCAATCTACCCATTGGACATTCACACCCGAAATCCCTTGCAGCTTGTCTACTTGTCCACATCCTACAATGCTCGCTACACGCCAAGCACTCGGCGCTTGCCAACGGAGAGCTTTCTCAGCCTCTGCGAGACAAGTATGCAGCTTCGGTTTCTTAGTTTGTACTAAGCAAGCTTTGACTGACTTTGACAGGCGACGAAAGTCGCCGTGCTCGGTGGTTCAGGAGGCATCGGACAGCCATTGTCTTTATTAATGAAGCTGAATCCTCGGGTGACCGAGCTTGCACTTTACGATATCAAAGGCGGCCCCGGTCAGTCGACGGTCAGAGCAAGTACCGGTACCCAATAGCTGACTGAGAATAGGTGTCGCGGCTGACATCAGCCATATTAATACCAAGAGCGTTGTGACCGGCTACCAACCCGATGCAGATGGCTTAAAGCAAGCTCTTACAGGATCCGAGATCGTTCTGATACCCGCCGGTGTGCCGAGAAAGCCTGGCATGACCAGAGACGGTACCGTTCATCCACCCGGCGAAGCTTTTGGACGCTGAGTTATTGCAGATCTGTTCAATACCAACGCTTCCATCGTTCGCGATCTCGCAAAGGCCGTCGCGGATGCCGCACCCAATGCCAATGTTTTAGTCATCGCGAATCCCGTACGTCTACGCAAAGGAACTATTTGCATGTTGTTGACACTGATAGGTCAATTCCACCGTCCCGATCTGCGCCGAGATCTTCAAATCTAAGAATGTCTACAACCCAAAACGCCTGTTCGGTGTCACCACCCTTGATGTTGTCCGCGCTTCTCGTTTCTTCTCGCAGCTCAAGAATACCGACCCGGCAGACGAGAATATCACCGTTATCGGTGGCCATTCAGGAGCCACGATTGTTCCACTGCTTTCGCAGGCGGGCTACTCGCTTGAGGGCAAGGAGCTTGATGACTTCATCTACCGCGTCCAATTCGGTGGCGATGAGGTCGTGAAGGCCAAAGATGGAGCGGGATCAGCGACACTGTCAATGGCAATGGCTGGTGCGCGTTTCGCCGAGAGCTTGCTCAAGGCTGCTCAGGGTCAAAAGGGCGTCATCGAGCCTACGTTTGTCGACAGCCCCTTGTTCAAGAGTGAAGGTATCGACTTCTTCGCATCGAAGGTCGAGCTCGGTCCAAACGGTGTGGAAAAGATACACGAGGTCGGCAAAATTACACCATTCGAGCAGAAGCTGCTTGAGGCTTGCAAGGCCGACTTGAAGAAGAACATTGCAAAGGGTATCTTGTCTATAGGGGCTTCCATTCAAGGACATACGCTAACAGTACCTAGGTGTTGCATTCGTCAAGGAGAATCCGTGAGCATGAGGCATTGGGATCTCACATATGGGCAAAATGGTTGGCTAGACCAAATAGATCTCGTACGTAGGAAGAGATCCTACGGTATTGTAAATTTCTGTAGCGGTTACGCGTATCTTTTCGATCTGTCACAGCATCTGGGATACACATTCATGGCATAGTGCGTCCCACCTGATGGTCTCTTCGACTATGGTAGGTGCTGCTTCATTAAGCAGTCCCACGGGTAAGCAGATAGGTCTCGATCAAACAGTACTGTAGGTCATTCATACAGTATACGGATCTGAAGCCAACCTCCGTTGATAACCTTTCCTGTAGCTTGCATGATCAACAGAAGTTCTTTGTTCCTCGCATTATCATGCTGGTTAAGGTCAGCAGATGACAAGTGAGGAGGGTCCCTATTCACATTGGTGTGAAGCCTTAGGCCGTTCCGCGTGTCGACATATGTGATCTACCTCAGTGTTGAGCCTTTCACTTCTTAAAGTAAGTAGCTTCTCATACGTCAGAGAATTGCCCCGGTCCTAGACGCTACACACTAGATGCTCGGCTAATTATTATCCATCATTTCGTCGTTCCCAAATGTGTGAGTGCAGCCTCTCTTCATTTCAGACTTGCTTCTTCGATGCATAACCTTATGGTGACACTCAGTTGCCGACATTGCCTCTACTATAACGTGACTGGACTACCATACTACAGCTCAGCGGTATCGCACATTACAGCGATACATATTCGGGTTGAGGATGGATTCCAAAGATACTACACCCAGGGTGTCTTGGGTGCCACCTGAGATATGGCGTCACATCATCTTCAATCTCGATCTCCCGTCCTTATCATACTCTGATCTTGCGCTTACATGGACCAACCTCCGTGGCGTATCAAGCTTCTTTCAAGCGGAGATCGAAGCTTTATTTCAGGAATTGGTACTCCCGGGCATGAAAATTGATATATGGTTGAGTACGTCTGCAAGTTAAAGTTTAATAACTCGATTTGTTGAAAAGGATGATGCTGACTATGTCAAGAGCCGGATCTAGAATCTAAAGTAAGACAATACGCATCATCGGACTTCCATGCCGTCTTCGACGACCGACTTGAAGTCCCAAAGCCCTCGAACATACTGCAGCGCCGTATCCGTTGCACCCTTAATCAAGTCTGCAAAGACGATGCGTTGGCTACATTTCACCCCAACCTGGAAAGACCGATAAAGGAGAGGCGCACCGTAGTCATTGACCAGGTCTTCAAAATGCTGGAGGAGCTTTGTCGTCCACAGGTTGAAGGGCCTTTCGCGCAACACTACATGTTGCAGGTCTCTGGGGTGTATAACAATCTCGTGATCCCAGAGATGCGTGTCCAGAAATGCGAATGGGCGATATCATTTGATTGGAAAAAGCTTTTCTCAAGGCTCTTTTCTGAAGAGAAGGTCGCTATGGAGCTTGCAAAGCTATCGGTATGTTTTCGCAGATCATCAGCACGATAATTTACACTAATTCCTCGCCAGGAAGAAGCCACAAAAGGTACCTCGACGCCCTGCCCGCATACTGAACACATCAGAAGAGCTAACGATAACTCATCATCAGAGATTCTCCAACGCGAGCGTCATCACCATTGCCTCCCTAATGACGGCGACTTCCGGAGTCATCTTCGCTCCAAGCGCTTTAGAAATTGGTACGATCACCAGTGCAGTTACATCGCTGATAAAGTGCCGGAATCCGTCTATTTTGATTCCAAGAAAGTGGCGCAACGACTGCTGGAAAGTGGACTGAGAGAGTACCATCTCCGTTTCGACCGCGAGATGAATAGGCTTCCTGTGTTGCCCTGGAACTTGCGCCGCTACAATATCGTCTTGCCGGGAGATAACGATGGGGAATCGTCTGACGGAGATTTTTCGGGTGATTATGATTCTTCGATTGACGGCGAGGACGACGACGATGATGAGATGTTTCTTCCAATGGCCCAATCGTCCATATTATGGACTGCGCCAGATGAAGAGGACGACGAAGATGAGATAAGTCTTCCCATGGCCCGATCGTCCATATCACGGACTGCGCCCGATGGAGAGGACGACGATGATGCCGCTTCCGAGCCCACAACTCTGGAACACAGCATCCCCGCGGACAGCAGCAACTGATCTAAACACCAAGTACATCAAATATTGCTCCAGGGCATAGCACCCCCGAGCTTTGGGACATCTCCGCTTCAACTTTGCGTCTTGCAACCGACATATCAAGTACCCCGTTCGCATCCTCGACCAGCATACCACTTCCGCCTCCTCGACAGCAGTATATCATAGCCGATGCTCGACTTCCCACTCAGCCCACTCCCCAGCACAGCTCCATCTTCCTTCACAAACCAGCATGCTACTATTCCAGCACAGCAGGACTCCACAGTCCGACACCCCACCTAGATAGACAATGCAAGCAGTCTCTACACACGTGCGCCTTGCCCTTCCACTAAGATCCTCACCGCAAACTTCACGTTGCCATCAGGTCGCAGTTAGGGGGTCGGGTGATGTTGAAGGCAGATTCCCTCAGGACTTTTGATGGGGTCCCATTCCATGTCTGAGACTCGTCACTGCGACGCGATACCATCCCTCTGACTCTGTCTATCTAGCCCTATAACCATACTTTCCTTTCCACCCAAACGACTTCAACACCCTCCTACCCCCTCTCCTACCCTCCCTACCCCCTTCCAACCTCCTCCCCACCACCTCGACCCCCATCACACAAGGCTCCCCCCATAACAAAACCCCAAAGCCCAATCCAAGCATTACAAACATACCAACCCACACAGAGTCCAATCTTTACATCATAAGAACAATAATTCCCTTCCCTAGCCATAGTGGCACAGTGCACTCTTCAGCGGCTTCGAAACATATCCGATGCTCTCTCCATCCCCTTATGGGTGGTTTGACTGCTGAGTGTGAATACTTCAATGTGTGTGCTTGCTTAACGGCTATCGAATATATAGCCGTCCGTGGATAAGTGCCTGGGAAAAGGGCGCACCATTGAACGGGGAGGGGTTCTTTGCGGTTGGCGCTTTCTATGAATTGCTGTAGGCAGGGATGCTATGGGAAGGGGGTCGATTGTCTTCGGCATCCGAGCATGAGCTACTATTCCACTCACAACAAAAGCATTGAAATGTGTTCCAGAACTACATCCTATGATTGATTGGTAAATTCACGCCACCGCCTCAACCTTCCGCCTTTTTGCCTTCTCCCGCCTGCTCGAGCCCGCCGGTTTGTTGTGACTATCTGCCCCGTTCTCTGCCTTTGGATTCTCGGCCGTCTCATTCTCCGCCTTTGATATACCGCCCACCCCCTTCTCGCCCACCCCCTTCTCCGCCTTTCCCTTCCCACCCGCCCCCTTCTCCGCCTTTTCCTCCCCACCCACCCCGGCTGCCGCCCCCCTCAGCTCCCTCTTCTGCGCCCTCAGCTTCTCCCTCCGCTCCTTCATCTCCAGCGAGAAATCTGTATCCTCCAACTTCCTCTTCTTCCCGCCTTCCCCACCCTGCTTTCCACCCTCCAGCATCTTCCTCCCCTTCTTCCCCTTCTTCCGCTCAATCGCCGCCAACTGCCGCTCCTCGACCTCCTCAGCCTCAAGCACCGCCCCTTCATCAACCCACAGCTCATCCGCAAGCCAGATCGGCAACGCCATCGTGTTGGCGCCTTTGATATGTATCGCTTTCACGTTCCGCCATCCCTTCGCTATGAACTTCTCCACCATGCCATTAACCACCGCCTCCACATTCTCAGACACTTGCTTCGAAATGAGCGTGCTCAGCCCGACTTTCACGCTCGTCGTGGCCGCCGGACTTAGATGTATCAACGCGCAGCCCAGCGCACGCTCGATCTCCTTTGCGCATTGTGCGGGGGAGGCGACGCTCTTGCTGTCTTCTGCTTCTGGCTTCTTGTTCACGACGACGGAGAAGCGCTTTCCCGTCTCGTCTTTCTTGGGCTTGTAGCCTTCGAGCGTGATGGGGATTGGCCGTTTCGCGCCGCCGGTGTAGAACGTCTTTCCCAGAAAATTGGGTAACAGCGTGATGACGCGCTTATCGGCAAGGAAGAAATCATGCTCGTCGCGCAACTGCCGCTTCGATTCGAAGCTCTTGTATTTGGCTTTCAGCTTGCTGATGCCGATGACCCTGGTTATTCGCTTGCCGAGCGCGAGTGGGAAGGAAGGGTGGGCGATGATGTCTTTGAAGGTGCGTTGGGGATCGGGGACGATGAGGCAGAGGGTGGAGTCTGGGCTGGTGTTGAGGGGGTGGGGGAGGGGGATTTTGCCGGGCTTGAGGCGGGTGTGGGGGGTTATGTGGTGCTTTGTGGTGAGGACGAGCCAGATGAATTCGGCGTCGGTGGGTGAGGGGGAGGAGGACGTGAGGAGGGTTTTCTTTGAGGATGAGGAGGCGTCTTGGGCGGCTTTGGTGGAGATGTGTGCGAGGAGGGCGGTGGAGGCTTTGTGGAGCTTGGGGAGGTTAGATATGAGGGTTTGGGGGGCATGGGGAGGGCTACTTGAGATTGATCCAGCTGGTAGGGGGAGCCGGATTGGACTCGCGTTGTGAATGCGGATGGTTCTGGTGCCATTTTTGGGGATCTGAGTTTCTATGTATTTTCTTCAATTCGACCATTTCTCATATTGAAGTTTCGGTGCATGCCAAGATTTCATCCTTCGGCTGGAATTGCCGAGGCGCCGGAAACCCTGAAGCAGCCCTTGTCTGTCCCTTTTGGCTGCTTGCTGCTTTCCATCGTATTTCTACAATGTTTCTAGTACCACAAGCTCTCACGCTTCCGTGGATGGCTCCCTATCACAACAATGATGCTGTGTAGATTGATGTACGGCTGGAGCGGGATGACGAAGTCGAGCAGATAAACCTACTTGAATGGTCAAAGATAAGCATTCGTTTCAAATCTTTGCCTCAATGCTTAGATCTCCTTTGCAGAATTATGTTTGATATTCGACAAGTCTTAATTCTAGAATAAATTCTATATTTAATTCTAATTATTTGTAAACAACGTTACAAGATATAATGCAATAACTTTAAACAATTGACGAACGCTATAATAAATAGTGTAAACTATTTATAAAAAATAAGCATTAATATTAAAATATAATTTTGCTAAAAGATTTAAAAACAATATTTAATATTTAAAATAAAAATCGATTATAATAATAAATAAATCTTATTTAAGCAAAAATATACAACAACGTTTATGAATGCGTTTAAGAATAATTATATAACTTGTGTAAAATAAAGCATTATAATTAGAATAATTGTATCTTAAATGCTATGTATGCGTTTATTATATATATTGTATTAATAATTATTTACGTCTTATTAATATTTGTTAATTAAAAAATGTTAAAAGTTATAAAATTGTTTTATTGTAAAGTGTTACAAGTTGCAAAATTACTTTATTATAAAGTATTTAAATACGAATTAAAATTGCGCAAACGTAACTTTAATTTCAAAAATAATTTTGCTTAATTTGTTAATAAACTTTTTTTTAATATTTAATTCTTTAAGAGATTGTAATATGCGTGCGTTATTTAATTAGTTTTAACGTAAAAAAATTGTAAATAAAAGCTAAATTAAGATACTTAATAGTTAATCTTCTTTATTTAGCAATTGTTTAATACAAGAAATTATTAAATAATAAATAATTAAAGATTATAACACTTTAATTTGTTAAATCAAAAATAATAATAAAGATTATAACAAGATTTTATTGTTAATATAACTTTAAAATATTATTTCGAGATTTCGAACTTAATTATAATTTTTTTTTCAATATATTATTTTACTTTATAAGCATTAATACTAATAATTAATTATTAATATATTAACAATAAATACAAATTAAGATAATTTATTTAATATAACTTTTTATAACATTGTTAGTTTATATTATATTTGACAAATTATCTTAAATTAAATAAAACAAAGAGACAAAAAGAAGAATTAATAAAAAGAGATCTTAATAATTCTTAGACTGGTCGCGCTAACCCGGAAATGTCACGTGCAAATGCCAAGACCCGGGTCAAAAAAAATTCGAGGAATCGAATCGCTCAAAGTAGTTTAGTCGATTACTATAAGTAGTTTAGCGCGAAGCGCGCTAAACTAATTCGAGCGATTCGATTCCAAAAAATCGTCGCGACCCGGTCTTGGCGCCGGGTCGAGCCAGAGGGGTGGTATCATAACCCGGCTCGACGGTCAGTCTAATAATTCTAAATAAAGTAAAAAATAAAATCAAGATTATTAATATTATTGTTAACGAAATTCTTAATATTATTCCACAAAACAAATTATAACAAGTAAAGTTAAAATAAATATGCAAAAAAAATGCGATAAAAATAATTCAAATAAAAAATATAAAAGTTATTGAAATTATTTACGCGAAGCTTTGTAATAGAAAGACAAAAAAACATTAACAAAATTTGCGTTAACTAAGCAACAAATTTCGATTATCTTTAGTTAGATAACAACTTCGAACATTAAATTAAATAAATAACTTTAACAACAACGCAATTTTCTTTTATCAAAATTAGTTTATTTTTTACTTAAAACATTATAACTTAATTGCAAAAAAAAAAGAGAAAGCAAGATTTTACGAGAGATATTTTGTTGTTTAATTAATATTTTGTTGCGCAACTTATATTATTAGAACAAGAAATCAAGCTTCGCGATATTTTAATATCTTTTGCAAATAAATTAAAAGTATTCGAAATAATTTAAGAAAATTTAGCAATTAACAATTCTTCGAAGACGTTAGTAATTTTAGAAAAGAAAGTAAAATATAAATTATTAAAATTATTAAAAATAGTAACTATAATAATAATAAACAATAACAAGAAAATAAGTAACAATAATATATTTAACAAAATATTTATTAAAATATTTATTCTTATTAAGCGTTTAAGAACCAAAAAAATCGAAAAGTAAAAAACTATAAATATTATTTTATAAATATTAATTTTCTAGAATTAATTAATTAATTGTTAAAAAGTAAAATTAAAATATATATCGAAAGTGAATGTCTTTTTACAATTTATCTAATTATAAAATTAATGTTAACGAAAGATTTCTCGAACTTATATTATACTTATATTTGCAAAACTGTTAAATATATTAAACTAAAATTTAACAATATTAAATACAAAATTATCTCGAAAAGATTAAAGATTTATTAATTTAAACAATTAATTTTTCAAGATTTGAAAATTAGCAATAAATTTTTTTTCTAATAATAAAAACAAGATTAATTGTTTGTTTCAAAAAATTAGCTCAAGATTTTTATATATATATATATTAAATATCTTTTTTTGAACAATCGATTATTGACGCGTATTAAATTGTAATTAACAAGATTTATAACGATAAAATCTAATTAAAATAATCAACAAAGAGCAATATTATTGTAAAAAACATATTTGATTAACTTTGAAATAAAATATGCTTTAAAAAACAAATTAAGACAAGAGTTAATAAACTTATAATCGAGAAATTTGCAATATATCGATATTATTAGTAAAAACAAAATAACAAGTTTAATTATAAATAATTGCGAACGATATTTTACTTCTTGAGTTAACAAGTTATTTGCATAAATTTGAAAAATTAAATATTATACGTTTATTTTCGACTTAATTGCAATTCTTATTTAATATTGTATTCTTCTTATGTTAAATTCGTTATTAAGAAAAATAACACAAACTTTTATTATATTAATATATATATATTTAAATATTTAAAAATCGAACATAAGAACGCAATTATTTAAGATTTAATCTTATTAAACAACAAAAATAAGCAAATTTGCACAAAGATAATATCGAATTTTTATTAAATAATTGAAAAGTAATAAAAGAATGTTGTTATATATAAGAACAAGTTTAAGAATACAAATATTGCGTTTATTTATAATCTAAAGAAATTATAAAAATTAAAAGATACGCAAAAATACAACAACTTTGTAAAAATGTCTTTAAAGAGAGAAAATGTGCGCATTATTAAATTTGAGATTTTGCACAAATTAACGTCAAGTAATATTTGCGTCTTTTGACAAATTATTTTCTTATAATATATTGACATGCAAAAAGATAAAAAGACTTTGAACAATATTAAGTTTAATTAATAAAATAATTTTGCTATTATATACGCGACTTAAATTGCATTTAAACTTATATTATTAAATTAATTGCATTAATATATCGTCTTATTATAAAAGTTTCTTGTATTAACTTAATTGTATATCGACTTTATTGTAAGTTAAACGCTTGTTTATTAATTTTTTTGAAATAATATATCGCGTAAACGCAAGTAACTCGATTCTTAAAAAAAATTAAGTAAAGACGACGCAAATAATAGCGTTTCATCAAATAAAATCTTTGCAAAAATTCAAAATTGTCTTCAAAAAAATAAAAAACGCAAAAATTGTCTACTATAATAACAATAAATATTTTGTAAATTAGAAAAAAAAAATAACAAAACGCAAAATTGCTTAATAAAAACAAATTAACAATAACAATAAAATTTAACGCATGCAATTGATTAAGTAATAACAAAATTTATTAATTCGATAATAATAATTATATATTTATTTCTCTTACTTTAATTACGTAACCTAAATATCTTTGATATATTCGAAATTAAAATTTAATGCAAAAATAATGTTAATTTCTACTTAATTTTATAAAAATTATATAATTACTAATTGCATTTCACGTATATCGAAAAAAAGAAATTTAAGATTTATTATTAGCACTTATTGTTAATAATTGCTTATTTTAATTAAGATAAAGATGTAACAAAGTCGACAAGACAAAATTGCGCAAATACAATTCTACTTGTCTTAATTACTTCTTCTTGCTCTTTAAACTAAATAAATTGTTGTTAAAATTAATTTTCTTTTTAATATATTTCGCATTTAAATCGAATTTCTTCTTGTTATCTTTATCGATATTGTCTCTTAACTTAAGTTTCTTTTTATTTAGTTCTTTCTTGTTATAATTGTTAGTTTCTTTCTTATTTGTTTTGCTCTTAATTAATTGAATAGCAATCTTCTTTTGCTTTTTTTTAGTGTGATCGTTGGGTCAGGTCGAACACTTTTTTCTCAACCCGACCCACCCTCTTGGGCCCCGTAGGGTTGGGCCAGGGTTAAGGCGCGAACCCGGCCCCAGGGTCGGGTTTCGTCGGGTCAATGCCAAGAACTTAAGCTAACTTCGTCGCGTTAGCATCTGCTTATCTTATCTTATCTTATCTATGCGCTAACTCGATTGAGCTAGCGCAAGGGTTCACGCTAACCATATGCGATTAGCGTAGACCCTGCGCTAGCCCAATCGGGTTAGCGCGTCACGCGACGTCACGTGATTGAGTGGGTCGGGTTGAACACTCGACGGGCATTCTTCGCCCGCCCCACCTTGTTGGACTAGGAAATTTGCCTGACCCCAGGGTTAGGGTTGGGCGGGTCAACCCGATCGGGTTGAAACCCGACCCGACGGTCACACTACTTTTTTTTTATCTTAATTAAAATTCCGATCGACTTTAGATTGTTTAATTCGCAAGCAAAAACGTCGCAAAATCGAATTTTAAAAATAAAAGAAAAATTCTTTTTAGCAACGTCGATAAAGCGAATAATTTGATTGCTTGTCTTTGACTTTTTTTCTTTAAATTTGAAGATAATAAGTAAGTTTCTTTGTTCGAATATGTTTTTGTTTAATTTTGTAATTTCTTTTGTAAAATCGCAAGAATAATCGATTAATATTTAAACAATAATTTTGATTAATTTTTTTTAAAGCAATTTGTTGTTGTTAATTATCTAATCTTTATACAAGAAACAAATAAAGTATAGATTCTTATTATATTCTTTTTTTCTTATTAGATAGTAAATGTCTTTAGTTTAATTGTAATAAT